>JAABUN010001309.1_pt1 | contig 56344 bp, 51 predicted proteins | sample 5559311 | NCBI WGS metagenome assembly JAABUN01 (sample SAMN10711877, study PRJNA513370) | rock metagenome | isolation source: Antarctica rocks | place: Antarctica: Victoria Land, Siegfried Peak sud
AGCGCTTTTTTTAGACTTTTCCATTTACAAAAAAAGTTTACAGGAAACGCTTTCTGTAAACTTTAACCAAATCCTTACCCAGATAAGGTTTCAGAGGATTTTACCAACCATTTTTCAGTATTATGCCTTTAAACTTTACGGTATTGTTGTTGTTACTGTAATAAGTATGTTATCTGCGATTTTAAGACCAACCTTCAATTATAAATGTTGACCTAAAAAATAATTTGCTTAGTATAAGCACACTTACTATATTTGAACTTACGAATTATTCATAACGAAAAATCATAAAAGTATGTGGACAAAATCATTTTCAACAACAACCAAAGAAGTAACCAAAGTACAAATTTGGAAAGTTCTTACCGACATTAACAATTGGAACTCCTGGGATAATGACATTGAGTGGACAAAAATTGATACTGGACCTAAACTTAATGCCAACTTTTTTCTAAAACCAAAAGGAGGTCCAAAAACCAGGCTCACAATTTCTGAATTTAACAAACCAAATGTATTTGCTGATGTTTCCCATTTGCCATTAGCTAAAATGGTAACAACCCATCATCTTTCTGACACCCCTGCCGGACTCAAAATTGAAGTTACTATACAAGTTACAGGTCTTCTTTCTTTTTTATGGAGTAAGGTTATTGCACAAAAACAAATTGACGGCGGTCTTCAACAGACAGAACAATTAATTGAAAAGGCTAAAACTTTTTAGTAAATGAAACTTGATGACAACTCTTTTAACTTTGAGAAAGCAGATGACAGTTCGGGCTTTTTATTATGGCAGGTAACCAACTTGTGGCAAAGAGAAATTAAGAAAGCTTTAGAAAAATACGGTTTAACACATTCGCAGTTTGTTTTATTAGCAAGTATTCATTGGCTGATATTGAATAAAAAAGATGTGACACAAATCTTACTTTCGTCATATACTAAAATTGACCCAATGACAACATCAACTGTTTTGCGTACACTTCAAACAAAAGGTCTATTAAAACGGCAGGAACACTCCACAGACACAAGAGCAAAAAACGTTGCCCTCACGGAAAATGGACAAAAAATAGTTAAGCAAGCAATTAAGACTGTTGAAGATTTTGACAATAGTTTTTTTGCGCCTCTTGGCTATAAGACTAACGCCTTTAATAAAAACCTGATTTCACTATTAAATCAGATAGGCAAAAACGGTAGCTAATCAATATATGGCCTCACCGCTTGTATGCGGTGAGGTGCGCCTCACACTATCGCTAAGAACTATATTTACCATCAGGCGCACAAATGGGATTGCCAATATTGGGGCCTACGTTGTATTTTCGCCCTGTAGTTCACGCGCAGAAGGGCTTTGGCTTAACGTTAATAATTTGGCTTTTTGTTATTATCTTCAAAAAATATCTTCAACAGCATTTTGTTCCAAACAGGGCGTTCAATGAATTCCCGACATTGGCAATGCTCAAACGTTTAATTAATGTAATGCCACAACTCCCTGACTTTTCTCTTCCTTTATATTTTTTACTGCTAACCCTGGTAATGTTTTTAGTGGTGGCAGGTCGTTATTTTTTGATTGCCGCCATTTTTCATGTTTCATTTTTTGTTGTTGGCAAAAACAAGTTTGCCAACAGAAGACTCGGTAAAAAACCATTGGACAAAAAACAGTTTTACACTGAAGTAAAATGGTCGTTGGTTACTTCGTTGTTATTTGCGGTTGCCGGTGCACTTACCACAATTCTCTGGCAAAAAGGATATACAAGAATTTATATTGATGTAAAGCAATATCCGCTTTGGTATTTACCAGTAAGCCTTGTAATCTCGATGCTCGTTCACGAAACGTATTACTACTGGCTGCATCGGTGGATGCATAAGCCAAAGGTTTTTAAAATACTTCATAAAGTGCATCACGACAGCAACACAACCAGCCCCTGGACCGCTTTTTCCTTTCACCCGTTAGAAGGGTTCTTACAGGCCATCATACTGCCGTTAACTATTATGGTTATACCAATGCATATATATGTTCTGTTATTTCAGCTTACCATAATGACTTTTAGCAGTGTTATCAATCATCTTGAGATTGAAGTATATCCTAAAAACTTTCATAAGCATTTGCTGGGGAAGTGGCTGATTGGGGCAACACACCATTCGTTGCATCATAAGCAGTTTAAATACAACTTTGGTTTGTATTTTACTTTTTGAGACAAAGTAAAACGAACAGAAAGCCCTAAGTTCTGCCAACTCTTTGAGGAAAAGACTACAAACAAAAGAAGTATTTAGAAATTGAGGCTTTCAGATTTATTCTGAGGCTACATTTTCTTCTTTAACCATTAGTACCAATAAAAAACCGGAAAAGCAGCGATGTTTCGCACCTTTCCGATTGATTTCGTGGAAACGGCATCTTCTGCCTGAGTGTAGCTTCTTTTTGTGTATAAGCTGAAAGATTTCCATTCCTTCATGTATTAAAATGCGGCAGGTAGAGCATTGGGCATTGCCACCACAAGAGTGATAATGAGGGATACCTGCCGATAGAGATGCTTGCAAAATGGTTTGCCCTTCATCAATAGAAATTTTCTTATCCCCCGAAAAATCAATTATGAATTTTTTCATTTATTAATTTTATTCCATTCTATTTAAGTCCGCTAAAAACTCTTTAGGTATTTGCAATTTTATACTTCCCGCTGCATAAAAATCCCGTGAACCGGACAAGTAGTGCAATATTTTTTTGAGCCGGACCCCATTGCTACTATTTTACATCGTTGCATCGCACTCTTGTGCCGTACCGCTTTATTCATCAAAAAACATGGGCATCCCGCAGAATTGCGGGGTACGCTTTCTTCAATATTCAGCAATGCACTACCTGTTCCGTTTACGGGAAAATTACCCGGCGGGAAGCATACAATCTAAATCTAATTATCAACAAAATTTTTTAAGGAATATGGTTTGTATTGCAAACTACATTACTTTTGCAGAGTAAAACATAAAACAACTTAAAAATGGCGACATACGATAAACCGCTTTCACCGCAGGAAAGTCTTTTGTTAGTAACAGAGACTATTTCTAAAACAAAAGAGAACATAAAGGAAAACAGTTTTCCGTTTTTACTTTGGGGATGGCTTATAACTATTGCCAGCTTTTCTTATTTTCTGCTGCAGCAATACACCAGTTTCCGGTTTTATTTTATTCCTTTCCCGGTGTTTGTAGCGGCGGGAATAATTACAACTACTATTTGGTATTCAAAACAAAAATCCACTACAGCCACTGAAACTTATTTAAATTATTTTCTCAGCAGAATGTGGCTGGTGCTGGGCATTGGTTTTCTTGCTGTAGTGTTCATCAACGTTTCTCAAAATTTGACCCCGTTTACTTATACACTCATCATTGCGGCAATCGGCACACTGGTTTCAGGACTGGTGATGAAATTTTCGCCCTTAACAATAGGAGGTGTTGTGTTTTTGGTTTCGGCACTCATCTGCATATATATTCCTGACGACTACAAAGCATTACTGCACGGTGTAGCAGTTGTAGCAGGTTATCTTATTCCAGGCTATTTACTAAAAAACAAAAAGTATAATGGCAGAACAATTTAATGGGCTTGACCCGGTATTAAATACGCCGGTAAGGTTAGCTGTTGTATCTGTATTAATAAAAGTGAAGCAGGCAAATTTTAATCATTTGCTTGAAATAACCCAAACTACACAAGGTAATTTAAGCCACCAGTTAAAAAAATTAAGCGCGGCAGAATATATAATGATTGAAAAAACATTTAAGGGAAATTACCCACAAACTATTTGCAAATTAACTAACAAGGGAAAAAAAGCATTTGAAACTTATGTGGAAAGTATAAAGCAGTATTTGCATCTGTAAATTTTTTTAGGCATTTAGTCTTTACTACAAACTAAATGCAACTGCAAACAATAAAAATAAAAAAAATGGAAACGCTACAAAACAAACACAGAGGTCCGCATTTAGGAATGTTGGCTATCATTTTCACCTGTCTGTTTATCACAGGTCTTTCTTTTGTAATCGCCTTTTCAGAAAACGCACCGCATTATCCCGGTCCATGGGAAACTGCTGAAACCATTGCAAACTATTTTCGCAATCATCAGCAGGATGTATTGATGTGTGCCTTTTTTCAATTTGGAGCAGCCATACCCTTAGGTTTGTTTACTGCATCAGTAGTTAGCAGGCTGAAGTTTTTAGGAACAAAAGCAGCCGGCGCAAACATTGCCCTTTTTGGCGGTCTTATGACGGCATTTAATATAGTTGTCTCTTCCCTGATTTTATGGGTTATGTCATATCCCGGCATTGCACAGGATATTACCGTTACCCGTACTTTATATTATATAGTTTTTGCCATTGGCGGCGTAGGTTATTCTGTTCCATTAGGCTTACTGATAGCCGGAATTTCAATTACTGCTTTTTTTATGAAGCTATTACCAAAGTGGTTAACGGTGTTTGGTTTACTGCTCGCTATTATTGGTGAATTAAGCTGGCTGAGTTTAATTTTCCCAAAACTGCTTCCTTTAATTCCTTTGACAAGATTTCCGGGATTCGTTTGGTTAATAATTACGGGGTTTATGTTACCTAAACAATTTTATTAACTAATAAAAATTAAGAATAACAGCAAGTAGAATTTTGACAAGATTCAGGAATGTCAATCTTTTGATTAAAACAAACAGAAAATTAGTAAACCCCCAAAGTTATTAACAGCACCTCACACTTTGCACCACTTAAAACTATTAGAATTTCAAATTATGTTATACAAGTACCGGTTCAAACCTTTTAATCTTATGCCATTTTTGTGCAATAATATTTTCAACCGGCGATAAATACTGAACGCATAATTTTAATTCTTCTTCAGGCATTTCACCCTATAAACTTTCTGCAACTCATCCATTCTGTGAATACATAAAAATTCCCAATTTTCCTTTTTAAGGTTATCAGGCATTCAGTTTAGCTTGGTAGAAGTTAAGTTGGTTAATCATCAAAAAAGTATCCTGATTGCATTTAGTTGTATCTAAAACAAGGATTAGTGAATGTTATCTTACGTAAGTTGTACTTCATAAGTTTATGCTTTTCATCTTCATTGTAACCTTATTATATTTGGATTTCGCAATCAAGTTAGAATATGAAACCCGCTATCAAAAGTATCGGGGCTTTTTATGGGGCTTGTCATCTACTCCACTTAATGTTGTGCGTTCGTACTACTGTCGCAGGGAGGCTTTTATATAAAATCCTTATTTCTCTATATCCATACTCTTTATCAGTCCGTCCTTAAATGTGTAAATATGCTTTACCGTTCCATCAAACACCAAATCACCTTGTAAGTCCTTTACGTTTTGATGAACTTCAACTTCTAAACTTCCATTCTGCCTTTCATTAAACCCGGTTGGTTCAACATTTGGATTTAACTCTTTCCATTGTCTTGTCCAATATTTTCTTATTTCATCGTGTCCACTTATGTAACCTCCCTCCCAAGCTTTTGACCATTGAACCTCTGGATGCATTGCTGAAAGTGCATCGTGAATGTCTCTTGTGTTGAAAGCAGCATATGCTTTTTTAATCAATTCCTGATATTGTGTTGTCATGATATTTTTTATTTTAAATGTAATTTATTTTCATGCTTAATAGAGCTGCTAGTTTCCACCTTGAACTCCCGACTTGATGACAAAAGCCAGCAATTCGACAATCTTGCCGTCGCGAAATCGCCAGACGTCGCAGTACGAGTAATGAGCCTCCTTACCAATGGGCTATGATGAATATTATAAATTTGAAACAGCAATGGAAGCAAATGAAAAGGATTGGCGCCAAACGCGAGAAATTCAAAAAATGATAGAAAGAATTGGCGACTTATATGGTGCTGTTGAAGAAAAATTTGGTAGCGAAGGTATATTTGAACGTTTACCTAACGCCACATACAAGTTTTATGATAGTGACGGTGAAACAGATTATGGATTAAGACTGTATTGCATTAGAGTAAATAATGAAGCTGTAATATTATTAAATGGGGCAAGGAAAACAACGCAAAACCCGAGGGATTTCCCTAATTGTAGCCCACATTTTGATTTTGCAGAAAAACTGGCAGAAGCTTTTTATGACGCTAAACTTGCCGAATTAATTACTATTGATGGTAAGTCAATAGAATTTGAAGAGGATTTTTATTTAGAAATAAATTATCCATAATGAAACAAAGAGCTAAGTCTACAAATAGAGTAAGAGATATTAGAAAATCAGTTGAGGAAATGCCATTGGAATTATCTGTATATGTAGATAAATCTATGGCGTTAGCAAATTATATTTCTAATTTTAAGAAAAGTAAAGATTACAAGCAAAAGGAGATTGCAGACAGTCCATCTAAGAGCGAAGCCGAAATAAGTAAATAGCTTTCGGGAGTTCATAACCTAACGTTACAATCAATTTTTAAATTAGAGGCTGCTTGTTCTATTAAACTATTAAACCCTGCTATCTTCGAGACAGTAAAAAAAACGGTATCCTACTCTTTTGAACAGATAGATATTCCGGTCGTCCCTAACCAGAAAGACTTTGGGGACTTGCAATATTTAGATTGGTATTTAAATAAAAGTTCGGGCTGTCAAGCAACGGAGTTTACAACTGAGGAGACATTAGAAACAAAAGACATTAACACTTTACTCTCTTACTAATGTACCTAAAGTTGAGGATTGATGGGATAGAAGTCAATAGCTTTGAAATGAAACCAAAGCCCGAGGACATTGACAATACCACCCAGTTTCATATTGACATGCATGTCTCAATCAATCCAATTTTTGAAAGAAAGTTAGCACTGGCATTTATTGAAATCGGTGTTAGGAAGTTTGGTACTCCAGAAAAATTGGCCGGTCTTTCGGTTTTTATGGGTTTTCGAATTGAAAATTTTGAAGAAGCATTTCCTTTGGAAGATGGAGTCCATAAAATAACAGAAGGTATTGGTTCATTATTAAACTCAATTAGCTTATCGCGACAGTGCGAGGCATTTTATTTTCAATGTTAAAAGGAACTTATTTATCTAAAGCTATTATACCTATAGTTGATATGAGAAACCTGAAACCGCTACTACCCCCTGTGGATGACAGCCCTCCCGTTGGGGAGGAATAAAATAAATATCTCTTTTTATTTCTTTTAGTTAAACGCACCTTTCGAGCAACCGATTAACAGTTGTTTTGCTAAACTCTTTTCCGCGCCTGGTGTTGCAGTTTTAAGGTGAGCGGTGTTCTTGTCGAACAAAAATACAATAGCTCGCTTTTTAGCTCCCCTAAATAGAATGGACATTTAGTTAGTATGATGAATGCGAAAGCATGAAGGGCAAGTAGTTTTGGTTATACCAAAACATAGCTGGCTTTACCTAAGAACTTTCTACAATAAAATATTTTGGAACTTTTTTTTAATATTTTCTTTAAAAAATGCCCTATAGTCAACTAATCAGTAAACTTGACATTAAAAAAGCCTTATAAGTAATTGAAATACAATTAAATATAAGGCTTCAGGAGTAGAGCGTACGGGAATCGAACCCGTGATTCCTCCGTGAAAGGGAGGTGTCTTAACCCCTTGACCAACGCTCCATTTTCTGTAATTGGACGGCAAAAATAGGGGTGGATATTTTCTTAGCCAAATTTTTTAGAAACTTGTAAAATCTTCTGCGTAAAAAACGCAGGTATATTATTATTAATAACAACTCAGTCTAAAGCAGAAAAAATACTATGTTATCAATTACTACGAAAAAAATCACTTCTTTTAATTACGTTACTTGTAATTTCGCAGGGCTTATTTAAAAATAAAATTAAGATTAATATGAGTACAGTAAAAGTTGCCATCAACGGTTTCGGACGAATTGGCCGTTTGGTGTTTCGTCAGATTTATAATATGGAAGGAATTGATGTAGTTGCAATAAATGATCTTACAAGCCCCAAAGTATTGGCGCACCTGCTTAAGTACGATAGTGCGCAAGGGCGTTTTAACGGTAATGTAACCAGCAGCGAAAATTCAATAAGTGTTGATGGCGGGGAAGTAAAAATATATGCTCAAAAAGATCCTTCTCAAATTCCGTGGGGAGAGCATGGTGTAGATGTGGTAATTGAAAGCACCGGCTTTTTTACAGATAAAGCTAAGGCAGAAGCACACCTAAAAGCGGGCGCTAAAAAAGTAGTAATTTCTGCTCCGGCAACCGGCGATCTTAAAACAGTTGTATTTAATGTTAACCATCAAATATTAGATGGCAGCGAAGATATTATTTCATGTGCTTCATGTACTACCAATTGCCTTGCCCCAATGGCTAAAGTTGTTAACGACAGTTTTGGTATTGTATTGGGTTTAATGACCACCATTCATGCTTACACCAACGACCAAAATACTTTAGATGCTCCGCATCCTAAAGGCGACTTGCGCCGTGCAAGAGCTGCTGCACAAAACATTGTACCTAACACTACAGGTGCTGCAAAAGCAATCGGCCTGGTATTGCCCGAGCTAAAGGGTAAACTTGATGGAAGCGCACAACGTGTGCCTGTTATTACTGGTTCGTTAACTGAGTTAACTTCCATTGTAAATAAAAAAGTTACGGTTGAAGAAGTAAATGCTGCTATGAAAGCTGCATCAAACGAAAGCTTTGGTTATACCGAAGATGAGATTGTAAGCTCTGATATTATTGGTATCACTTTCGGTTCGTTGTTTGATGCTACACAAACCCGCGTACTGACAGTAGGCGATCAGCAACTGGTTAGAACAGTAAGCTGGTACGATAATGAAATGAGCTATGTAAGCCAGTTAGTTCGCACCGTTAAGTTTATGGCAGAGTTGATTAATAAGTAGAATTTTTGGTCTGACCGGTAGTTGTAATTCTATTAAGAATCGTGATGGTGCTTCCAATACTGCCTCGAATACTTTCAGTTCTTTATTTCAACCGGAGTCCAATCAGGGGCTGCGGTTTTTTGTGTAGATTTGAGGTAAATATGGCAAGAATGGAAACTCAATTATTAGACAGAATTACTCATATATCAGGTTTGTGTGGAGGAAAACCAACCATTCGGGGAATGAGGTTTCCTGTTAAAGATGTACTTGAATTACTTGCAAGCGGTATGAGCCATCAAGAAATATTAGAGGAACATCCCGCGTTGGAAGAAGATGATATAAAAGCCTCGTTATTGTATGCCGCTCTTCAAATGAATAATACAGTTATAATTCATGCAACTTGACGAGATTGAGCTTTGGCTCGACATGCAATTATCACCTCAGATTGCTAAATGGATTACAGACACCTTTAATATTAAAGCTGTTTCATCTTATAAACTGGGATTAAACACTGAGAAGGATGAAAATATTTTTCTTAAAGCACAACAATCTAAAAATATTTTTATCCTTACCAAAGACAAAGACTTTGCTGAATTACAAAACAGTCTGCAATCACCTCCTAAAATAATCCTTCTAAAAACCGGAAATTGTACTAATAGAAAAATGAAAGTAATACTTAATGAACATCTTTTGTTTGCTTTAGAAGAACTTATAAATACCCCCGCGGAAATTGCAGTAATTAAACCAAAAAATCTTTTTTAAATGTCCACTTTCCAAAACCAACACTTCTCAGGTCAAAAGGCTTTAATAAGAGTTGACTTCAATGTTCCTCTTAATGATAAGTTCGAAATAACCGACGATAACAGGATGCGTGCCGCCATCCCTACAATCGAAAAAATTTTAAAAGATGGCGGAAGCGTAATTCTTATGAGTCATTTGGGAAGGCCGAAAGAAGGCCCGACAGATAAGTATTCATTAAGGCATTTAGTACCACATTTACAGCAACTGTTAGATGGAATACCAGTACAATTTGCCAACGATTGCATTGGCGAAGAAGCCATACAAAAAGCGGGGGCATTAAAACCAGGCGAAGTATTGCTGCTCGAAAACCTGCGCTTTTATAAGCAGGAAGAAAAAGGTGATGAAGCCTTTGCCGAAAGGCTAAGCAAGCTTGGAGATGTTTATGTAAACGATGCCTTTGGCACAGCGCACCGTGCCCATGCTTCAACGGCTATTATTGCAAAATTCTTTCCCGGAGATAAAAAGTTATTTGGTCTTGTAATGGAAGGCGAAATAACCAGCGCCGAAAAAGTTTTACATAACAGCGAAAAACCTTTTACAGCTATACTTGGCGGCGCTAAGGTGAGTGATAAGATTCTGATCATTGAAAATTTATTGGAAAGAGCTAACAACATAATTATTGGTGGCGGTATGGCTTATACATTTTTAAAAGCGCAGGGAAAAGAAGTAGGCAGCAGCCTTTGTGAGAACGATAAGCTCGATCTTGCAAACGAGCTATTGGCAAAAGCCAAAGAAAAAGGTGTTGCGCTACATTTGCCAAAAGACAGTGTAGTTGCGGATAAGTTTGATGCCAATGCAACCACACAGGAACTAAGTAACGACAACATACCACAAGGTTGGATGGGCTTAGATATTGGCGAAGAAGCCATTAAAGAGTTTGGCGAAGTTATCTTACAAAGCAAAACCATTTTATGGAACGGCCCCATGGGTGTTTTTGAAATGGATAAGTTTAAAAAAGGCACAAAAGCCATTGCCGATTTTGTAGTGGAGGCAACTACCCGCGGAGCTTTCTCCTTAGTAGGCGGCGGCGATAGTGTAGCTGCCGTTAACCAGTTTGGTCTTGCAGATAAAGTTAGCTATGTAAGCACAGGCGGTGGCGCTATGCTCGAGTATTTTGAAGGCAAAGAGCTGCCGGGCATTGCAGCAGTACGGCAATAATGCTGTACTTGAAAATTTTAAATTGATCCCTTGCAAATTATGTAAGGGATTTTTATTTTCAGGTTTTATACAAGTTAGAAAAAGCAGCTTCTACAATAGCTCGCACAAAACTGTCACGACAAGTTTTGTAATATTTGTAATCAAAAAAATGAGCAAATTTTCTCTATGTACAAATAATTCATGTTCACTTGTAAACTTCATTAAGACGAATTGACATTACTTTCGGCAAGGCATGATTTTTAATGAATAAGAACTGGTTACACAAATATTTACAAAAAAAGAACCGTTTAAACTAAAAAACAATGAGATCAAAAAACCTGGGCTTAATAGTTATTCTTGCTGCAATATTAATTCTTGGTGGCTGCGGCTGCGGAAGTTATAACAGCCTGGTACAACAGGATGAGGTTGTTAAGAACGCATGGAACAAAGTACAAAGTGATTACCAGCGTCGTGCTGATTTGATACCTAACCTTGTTGCCACAGTTAAAGGGGCAGCTAATTTTGAAAAAGAAACCTATACCCAGGTGGCATTGGCTCGTGCAGGTCAATTAAGGCAGGCAGTAAATGTTCCGGTAGATAGTCTCAGCCCACAGAAGATGCAACAGATTCAACAAGCCGGTTCTGAAGCATTAAACGCAGCAAGAATGGCAATAAACATTGCAGTTGAAAGATATCCTGATTTAAAAGCAACCACTAACTTCTCTAATTTGCAGGCTCAGCTCGAAGGAACTGAAAACAGGATTAAAGTGGCAAGAAATGATTTTAATAATACAGTTCAAACCTATAATACTAAGGTTCGCTCCTTCCCAACAAACATATTTGCATCTGTAATGGGCTTTAAGCCACGACAAGGTTTCGCCTCCGAGCCGGGAGCAGACAGAGCGCCACAAGTTCAGTTCTAATTTAAAAAATAATAACGTGGCACTATTTCCATCAAAGAAGAAAAAAGATTTTTTTACCCCTGAGCAACAGGAGCGAATGGTGCAGGCAATACAACATGCTGAAAAAAATACGAGCGGTGAGGTGCGGGTTTTTGTAGAAAGCAAATGCAAATATGTAGATCCGATTGACAGGGCAAAGGAAATATTTTTCAGCTTGAAGATGGATAAAACCAAAGACCGTAATGCTGTTCTGCTTTACCTCGCCTTAAAGGACCGCCAGTTAGCTTTGTTTGCTGACGAAGGAATTTACCAGCGTTGCGGCGGAGAGTTTTGGAACCACGAAGTAAAAAAAATTATTGCAGCTTTTACCAAAGATGATTATACAGGCGGCATTTGCCTTGTTGTTGAAGATATAGGTAAAGCCTTAAAACAACAATTTCCTTACGAAGCCGCTGATAAAAATGAGCTGCCGGATAAAATAATTTTTGGCAATTAAAATTTCAATCCCGCACCTTGCGGGATTGTTTCTTACTAATACATGAAGTTTCTTTTATTTTTCATATCACTTCTCTTTGTTGCGTTTACAGGAATGTCTCAAAAAATTCCTGCACGGCCCAACCCGCCAAGATTGGTGAACGATTTCACACAAACACTTACACCTGATCAGCAGGCAACACTCGAAAGAAAACTGGTAGCTTACGACGACAGCACCAGCAACCAGATAGTTATTGTTATCGTCCCAACAACCAACGATTACGATCCTGTTGATTTGGCAACCAAACTTGGCAGAGAATGGGGAGTTGGCAATAAAAAGACGAATAACGGCGTAGTTGTATTGGTTGCAAAAGATGATCACAAAGTATTTATTGCCCCGGGTTATGGATTAGAAGGTGCCTTGCCCGATATAACCTGCAAAACAATTGTTGAGAATGAAATAGTCCCCAATTTTAGAGCCGATGATTTTTACAGAGGCCTCGATTTAGGAACAACGGCTATAATGAAAGCCGCGGCGGGCGAATATAAACCGCCTGTTGGTTATGGCAACCGTGGTAGAAAAAGCTCCGGCAGTGGCTCGATGTTAGGGTTTATCATTATACTGATTATTATATTCATGCTCGTGGGCAGAGGCGGCGGAGGCAGAGGCGGCGGAATGTTTAGCAGAAGAGGCTATGGCGGATTTTTTGGAGGACCAATTATATGGGGCGGTGGCGGAGGTGGCTTTGGAGGAGGAGGATTTGGTGGAGGAAGTTCCGGAGGTGGTGGAGGTGGGGGCTTTGGTGGTTTTGGCGGCGGAAGTTTTGGTGGCGGCGGCTCCGGCGGTAGCTGGTAGTTATCGGTTCTATGATAGATAGTATGTTAATTATGATTAAGCTGAAATTGCCATAACCTTTAATTGCCACACCTTCAGGTCACCTGAAGGTGTGGCAATTTTAAACACACAAATCGTCATAAGAACTAACTTGATACCGCTAAAAGAAACATATCCGAAAGTTTATCTGTACAAAAGAATAGTTCAGGCAAAATTGTTTATTGACGCTCACTTTGCTAACAACATTGATTTAAACAATATTGCAGATGAAGCAAACTTTTCAAAGTTCCACTTCGTCAGGCTATTCAAATTAATTTACCATAAACCGCCTCACCAGTATTTAACTGCGGTAAGAATTGAGAAAGCAAAAGAGCTTTTACAAAATAATGTTTCTGTTACCAACACCTGCTTTATGGTTGGTTATGATAGTGTGAGTTCATTTACAACATTGTTTAAACGACACACAAAATTGCCGCCCGCTTTATACCAACAGCAGTTCGTGAAACGACAGGCTCAAATAAAAAAAGTTCCTCTGCAATTTATTCCTAATTGTTTTGCCGAGCAAAAAGGTTGGACTCAAAAAAGCAATTTTCAAGAAGCTTATTAATATTTCATTTCTGACTTTTGCTTTTTAAACAATTAAATTAGTCAGACAATGATTACAAAAATGAATCACGTTAGCATTTTCGTTCTTAATCAGGACAGTGCTTATGAGTTTTACGTTAATAAACTCGGCTTTAAAGTTCATACTGATGCACCGATGGGACCGGGTATGCGCTGGTTAACAGTTTGTGCGCCCGAACAACCTGATTTAGAAATTACTTTAATGTCTATTGAAGAAGGTATGATGTTTAAAGGTGACGGTGCAAAACAAATGAGAGACCTTGTAAGCAAAGGAACTTTCGGCTTTGGCGTTTTTGAATGTAATGACCTGAATGCAACCTATGAAGAACTTAAATCAAAGGGAGTTGTATTTAAAAAACCACCTACAAAAGAGTTTTACGGATACGAAGCATTATTTATTGACGACTCAGGTAACTGGTTTTCGCTTGGAGAGAAAAAATAATAACAATTATATGGGCATACTCGTTCAGTCTCTTTTATTTCCATATCAGAATTAGCATTCCTGTAAGGATAAAAGCCGCTCCTGTCAATACTTTTGCTGTCATTGGTTCTCTTAATAAAATGAATGAAAGCAAAAGCGTTACTACAATGCTTGCCTTGTCAATACTTGCTACATAAGATACTTGTCCTTCTTTCATAGCCCTGTAATAGAAAATCCACGAAAGAGAAGTTGTAATGCCCGAAATAGCTAAAAATATTAAATTACTTTTTGGTGCTTGTTTGATTTCTGGCAAAGCATTATTTAATAAAAATGCGTTTGCAGTAACGATGCTGAAAACTACCATTGTCCTAATGCTTAGTGCTACATCGCTACTTAGGTTTTTCATTCCGAATTTTGCAATTACAGAAGTAAGTCCTGCAAAAAGCATTGAAATAATTGCAAATATTTTCCATCTTTCCATGTTTTTATTATTTAGATAGTGTGAGCTTCTGTTTTTATTTTTTATAAACAAGTATTTCAAAAGAGCCTGGTAAGACGAAGTAAACTACCTGAGCGACCGTCAATAAGTATCATTAAGAATTTAAACATCCCTACAAATATTTTGTTACAAAATATTAATTTAGCATCAACAGCGTTTTGGCGGTTGGGTCAGGAAAGACACCATTTCCTTTGAATGAAAACGAAGATAAGAACACCAAATATCACCTCCATAAATGTTTTCAATTGTTTATACATAATATATAAGCGCAAGCCAAATTGAAACAATGATGATAGCAAAAAGCCAATTGTTTTTTTTATACTGTTGAGAATTATTGGTAACTTTTTCTCTCGCCTCATTCAATACACTTTGCGGAATTAGTTTAATTGAAAGCCTGATTAAAAATGGAACAATAATTAAATCATCCAGCAAACCAAGTACAGGAATAAAGTCCGGTATCAAATCAATTGGGCTTAATAAATATCCTGCAGTAATTCCTATAAGAATTTTTGCAGTTAATGGTGTTGGTTTATCCTTGTAAGCAATCATCAATATCTGCACTTCAGATTTTAATTGCTTCGTCTTTTGCTGTAGTCTTTGTATAGCTTTCATTAAATTTCAGATTCGTTCAACTGCGTTACCCAAAGCTACTGCCTTGAATCACTCAAATCTCCTTGCTGCCCCATCAACTATTGAATTGTTGTATTTTGCACCCTTATTAATTATATGATTAACGAGTTAAGAAGAGAACAGGCTTTGGACTATCACTCCCAGGGCAGGCCGGGAAAAATAGAAGTTGTGCCTACCAAAGAAGCGAAAACCCAACGCGATCTTTCGCTGGCTTACAGCCCTGGTGTGGCAGAACCCTGCAAAGAAATTGCAACCAATAAAGAAGATGCTTATAAATATACAGCAAAAGGAAACTTAGTAGCAGTTATCAGCAATGGCACCGCTGTTTTAGGGCTGGGCGATATTGGCCCCGAAGCAAGCAAGCCGGTAATGGAAGGTAAAGGAGTATTGTTTAAAATATTTGCCGATATAGATGTATTTGATATTGAAATAAACGAAAAAGACCCTCAGAAGTTTGTTGACATTGTAGCCTCTCTCGAACCAACTTTTGGCGGCATCAACCTCGAAGATATTAAGGCGCCTGAATGTTTTGAAATTGAAACAAAGCTGCGTGAAAAGCTGCGCATTCCTGTAATGCACGACGATCAGCATGGCACTGCAATCATTAGCAGCGCAGCTTTATTAAACGCACTGGAGTTGCAACGCAAAAAGATTGAGAAAGTAGAGTTTGTTGTAAATGGCGCCGGCGCTGCTGCAATGGCATGTGTGCGGTTGTATGTTTCGCTGGGCGCCCGTTACGAAAACTTTATCATGTTCGATAAAGATGGTGTACTGCATGAGGGACGAACAGACCTGGATGAAGAAAAAAGAAAATTTACAGTGAGGCGCACCGACTGGACATTGGATAAAGCGATGAAAGATGCAGATGTTTTTTTAGGCTTAAGTGTAGGAAACGTAGTTACCCAGGATATGATAAAAAGCATGGCTAAAAATCCTATTGTTTTCGCTATGGCCAATCCTGATCCTGAAATTTCGTATGAGTTAGCTACAGCAGTTCGCAAAGATATCATCATGGCTACCGGCCGCTCCGATTTTCCTAACCAGGTAAATAATGTTTTAGGCTTTCCGTACATTTTTAGAGGAGCTTTGGATGTAAGAGCTACACAAATAAACGAGGCCATGAAACTGGCAGCAGTTAAAGCTTTGGCAAGCCTTACCAAGTCTGCCGTACCAGACATAGTAAACATGGCTTATAATCAAAAGAATATGGTGTTTGGGTCGGATTACATTATTCCCAAACCGATGGACCCAAGGTTATTAAGTACTGTGGCGCCTGCCGTAGCTAAAGCTGCTATCGAAAGCGGCGTTGCACAGAAACCAATTGCTGATTGGAATGCTTACATTCTTGAACTTAATAAAAGACTTGGCCTCGATAATCAATTGCTTCGCGTTATCAGCAGCAAGGCCAAAAGCAATCCTAAACGCGTTGTTTTTGCCGAGGCCGATAATATAAAAATACTTAAAGCCGCTCAAATTGTTTACGACGATGGAGTTGCTTACCCTATTTTGTTAGGTGATGAAAAAAAGATACAAACAATAGCTGCAGCAAACAGTATTGATCTTACCGACCTCCCCATCATTGATACAAACAGTGAAGCAACTGAAGAGAAAAGAAATTATTATGGTTCTCTTTTTTATGAGAAGAGAAAACGAAAAGGATTGAATTATTACGAAAGCAAAAAGGTAATGAAAGACCGCAACTATTTTGGTTGCATGATGGTTGAAACAGGCGATGCAGATGCAATGATATCGGGGCTTACAAGAAACTACCCTGATACCATACGGCCTGCATTACAGGCAATAGGCACAGAAGATAATGTAAAAAAGATTGCAGGAATGTACCTGATGATAACAAAGAAAGGACCTTTGTTTCTTGCAGATACCACCGTAAACTTTAATCCCACTGCCGAAGAACTTGCCGATATTACATTACTGGTGGCAAGAGAGGTAAGCCAGTTTAACCTAACGCCCCGCATTGCAATGCTGAGTTATTCAAACTTCGGCAGCAGCAGTTCGCCGGAGGCTGAATTGGTAGCAAGGGCTACTCAAATTGTAAAAGAACGAAATCCGAATTTAATTGTTGATGGAGAAATGCAGGCAAGCATGCCTTTTGAAAAAGATATATTAAAAGAGAACTATCCCTTTAGCGAATTAGCAAATGCAGATGTAAATACCCTTATCTTTCCTAATCTTGCAGCGGGTAACATTGCCTATAACCTGCTTAAAGAAGTTGGAGGAGCCGATGCAATTGGCCCGATTTTATTAGGATTGAAAAAACCTGTGCATGTGCTGCAGTTAGGCAGCAGCGTTCGAAGCATTGTAAATGTTACTTTAATAGCAGTAGTAGATGCCCAAATGAAAACACGAACAGATACCGGCGAAGAAATTAAAAAAACAAGATGGTGGAACCGCAAAAGAAAACAACCATAATTTTAAAAATCATTAAATAATACATGAAGTTTTTTACAAGATTTGGCGAATACATTCTCATGCTCAAAGGCATGTTTACAAAACCTGAAAACTACAAAATGTATTGGAGAGAATTCATGCACCAATGTGTAGAATTTGGCCTTGGCTCTTTGCCGATTGTTGTAATCATTTCTTTGTTTTTAGGCGCTGTTACCACAGTACAAACTGCTTATCAGTTAGTAAGTCCCTTAGTATCGCAGGCTACTATTGCAGTTATTGTAAGAGATAGTATAATATTAGAGCTTTCGCCAACCGTGGTTTGTATTGTATTGGCAGGTGTAATTGGCAGTAAAATAGCCAGCGAACTTGGCAATATGCGGGTAAGCGAGCAAATTGATGCTTTGGAAATAATGGGCATTAACACAAAAGCCTACCTTATTTTACCAAAAATTCTGGCTGCCCTGCTTATGATACCATGCCTTATTACTTTATCTGCTATCTTAGGTATTTGGGGTGGAAGGCTGGCCGCCAATCTTTCCGGAATTGTGTCTTCAGATATTTTTGATATAGGATTAAGGCAGAATTTCTCTCCTTTCAATGTATTTTTCGCACTTAGCAAAGCTTACACTTTTGCATTTATTATAAGCAGCGTTCCTGCTTACTTTGGCTACTTTGTTACAGGCGGTGCATTAGAAATAGGACGGTCGAGTACAACATCGGTAGTGGTAAGCTGTATATTAATTCTTATTTGCGATTATGCCCTCGCGGCACTATTGCTATAAATAAATCTGCTATGATTGAAGTTAAAAATGTAAAGAAAAGTTTTGGAGATAAAACCATCCTGCACGATGTAAGCCTGGTAATGGAAACCGGTAAATGCAATTTAATTATCGGTTCGAGCGGAAGCGGCAAAACTGTTTTGCTTAAATGCATGGTAGGATTATTTACTCCAGACAACGGAGAAATTAGTTACGATGGTAAAATTATGAAGGATCTTTCTGTGGAAGAGAAAAAATCACTTCGGCAGCAAATTGGCATGTTGTTTCAGGGGTCGGCATTGTTTGATAGTATGACCGTTGAGAAAAACATTAAATATCCTCTCGACATGTTTACTAAGCTTAGCCACGGCGAAAAAATGAAGAAGGTGGACGAAGTGCTTGCCCGGGTAAATCTGCAGGGCGCCAACAAAAAATTTCCTGCAGAAATAAGTGGTGGTATGAAAAAAAGAGTTGGTATTGCCCGCTCAATTGTATTAAACCCGAAATACCTTTTTTGCGACGAACCTAACTCCGGCCTCGATCCGCAAACTTCTTTAGTTATTGACAGGCTAATTAGCGACCTTACAAAAGAATTCAACACTACCACCGTTGTAGTAACCCACGACATGAACAGCGTGATGGAAATTGGAGAGCACATTTTTTATATGTACCAGGGCCTTAAGCAGTGGGAAGGCAATAATAAAGAGATCATTTACAGTAAAGATGAAAAACTCAACGATTTTATATTTGCTTCAGACTTTTTACATGATGCCAAACAAATGAGGATGATGGAGGACAAGCAGGATAAGGAGGCAATGGTGAAGTGATTTTTTTGGCAAGTTCATTATTCAATAAATTCAGTTGTACATCCTCCTTGTTAGCCTAAGAATAGGACACAATTTAGAAGATATAACAGGTTTTTAATTTGCATCCCATGCATGTCAGAGTAAAGATAGCAGTCCTGCAGATTTAAAGGAAAACTGGCAGAGTTGTAAAAGCTTTAACCGCAGAGAAATGCAGGAGTAATACACGCCGAGTAACACGGAGAATAGATGCAGGAGAAGAATTAACAGTAAAATTTATTTTGACAGCCATGAAAATTCACAAAACATCTGTTGCTACATTATCAGAAAGCGCTTACAAAGAATGCCTTACCCTAAATTAGTGAAACAGGGTTTGTTGTTTATAAAGAAATAATAAACTTTTCTCTGCCACCTCTGCGAAAACTCTTGTATTTCTCTGCGGTAAAAAATAATAAAAGCAAATCAATTCTAAAAGAGGTATCCTAATGATAACCTTTTTAGCCTATTGCTTTCTGAATCTCCTGCTTGCAGATAGCGAAATTAGCTGCCATTATCTTTTTGCCACTACCCGCCAGATCACACCGCTTACATCATCGGCTACCAGTAACGAACCATCCGCCAGCACAGTTACACCTGCAGGTCTTCCATATACTTCTGCGGCAAACAGGTCTTTTATAAAACCGGTAAGAAAATCTATAGGTTCTCCGGCAGGCTTACCATTTTTAAAAGGAACAAAAACAACTTTATAGCCGCTAAGCGTGGAGCGGTTCCATGAACCATGCTGACCGATAAAAGCTCCGTTTTGATAAAAGGAAGGAAAGGCTGTTTTATTATAAAAAGCCAAACCTAAAGAGGCAGTATGAGAGCCAAGCGATACATCAGGCACTATTGCTTTGGCAATTAGGTCGGGACGTTGGTGGTCTTTCATTCTTGGGTCTTCATGCTTGCCATAGTAGCTATATGGCCATCCATAAAAACCTCCTTGTTGTACACTGGTGAGATAATCGGGCACCAGTTCATCACCTAAATTATCACGTTCGTTTACTGCTGTCCACAATGTTTCTGTACCAGGCAGCCAATCCATTCCTACCGGGTTTCGAAGGCCGCTTGCATAAATGCGTTCGCCGGAGCCATCAGGGTTTACTTCTAAAATATTGGCTCGCCTTACTTCGTTCTCCATCCCGTTTTCGCCCACATTGCTTCCTGAACCAACAGATATATAAATTTTAGTTCCATGCCTGTTGCTTATGATATTTCTTGTCCAGTGGTTGTTGTAACCACCTGCGGGCAAGTCAACTCTCTTTTTTCCCGGCTGTGAAATATTTAAAGCGCCGGGTGTATAAGGAAATTGCATAAGCCCATCAGTAGTGGCTACATAAAAGTAATTGCCAAGAACGAGCATGCCGAAGGGCTGGTTCAAGCCTTTTAAGAATACAGAACGGATTTCAGGAATGCCATCATGATTTGAATCTTTAAACATGGTAATGCGATTGGCGCTGGTGCCATAGTGTTGAGTTTTAATTCGTGGATGAAGGCCAGCTCCTATTTTCTTAAGACCTGATAATATAGTATTAGACTCTGCAACAAAAATATCACCATCAGGAGCCTGGTAAATCCAACGCGGATTGTCGAGGCCGTCTGCAAAACGTGTAACAGTAAAGCCGGCAGGCGCAATAGGCGTTTTACCTTTTGGCCAGCTAACAACTTTACTAAACCTTGTGGTTGACTTTGTGCTGTAAGGAGCCGCAAGCGAATCTTTGTTATAACTGGTTTGGGCAGCACTTTTAGAACCTGTGTTGCATCTTGTAAAAGCTGTTATAACTATAAAGGAAAAAAGTAGAATTATACTTGTCTTATTCATGCTATTGTTTATTGAAAGCTTTCTTTGAGAATTTTATGATAAGTTATCTACCTCCATAAATATTTCTATTTACGCATCCTTCAAAGTTAACAGAATAGATATGCGATTGGTTTATTCCGTTTCTTTGTATTCTCCTATTAATTTAATTATATGTGGTATAGCCTGGGAAAATGGATTTTAAAGTTTCGTGTTTCTTTGCTTATTCTGTTATTAATAGCAACGGCTGTAATGGGTTATTATGCCAGTAAAGTAGAATTAAGCTATGAGTTTGGTAAAGCCATCCCTACAAATAATCCGAAATACCAGGACTACCTGGCTTTTAAACAAAAATTTGGTGACGAGGGAAATCTGCTGGTTATAGGTGTGCAAACAGGCAAGTTTTACGATCTTAAAAACTTTAGTGCATTAGCCCAATTGCATAACGATCTTAGATCGGTTAAAGGTGTTGAAAATGTTTTAAGCATTCCCGAGGCGATAACACTAACAAAAAACGATACTACTTCCTCACTGGCTACAACAAGAATTTTTCCTGCTCAAATAACACAACAACAGCAATTAGATACTGGCAAAGCAGTTTTCGAAAATCTCCCTTTTTACAGGGGCTTACTTTATAACCCGCAAACACATGCCTACTTAACCGGCGTAAATGTGAACCGCGAAATGATCAACAGCAAACAACGTTCTGCATTGGTAGCAGATATAATGAAGCAGGTTGATAAATACGAGAAAGCAACTGGCTTAACAACCCACACAAGCGGCTTACCATTTATACGAACCGAAGTGGGCGATTTAATTAAATCGGAAATGAAATGGTTTTTAATTGGTTCGCTTGTACTTTCGGCTATTACTTTGTTTTTATTCTTCCGGTCGTTAAGTGCAGTAGTAATGAGTTTGCTGGTGGTTATGATGGGAGTGGTGTGGAGTTTTGGAACATTGGTTTTGTTTGGATATAAAATAACCTTGCTTACTGCCCTTATTCCCCCTTTAATAGTGGTGATTGGTGTTCCCAATTGTATTTACTTTCTTAACAAATATCACTCTGCCTATAAAGACACAAACAATAAGAATGAAGCTTTGGTAACAATGGTCGGTCGCATGGGCATTGTAACCTTGTTTTGCAATATTGCTGCTGCTATTGGCTTTGCAGTATTTGCATTAACCAAAAGCGCCTTGCTTAAAGAGTTTGGCGCTGTTGCAGGTTTAAACATTATGTTTCTCTTTCTTATCTCGCTTGTTTTTATTCCTTCTGTTTTAAGTTATCTCGCTCCGCCGCAGCCACGCGAATTAAAATACCTCGACAACCGTCTATTAGTAAACCTCCTCAAACGTGTAGAAGGTTGGACCATTCATCATCAAAGATGGGTTTACCTGGTTACCATAATAGTTACGGGTATTGCAGTCATAGGAATTTTCCGGTTAAAAAGCGAAGCTTTTATTGTAGATGATCTTCCAAGAACTGCTAAAATTTATACAGACCTAAAATGGTTTGAACAAAACTTTAATGGTGTAATGCCTTTAGAGATTGTGGTTGATACCAAAAAGAAAAATGGGGTAACGAGTTCATTAAAAACCTTTGATCGTATTGATGAGTTTTCGGCACTTATTGCAGCAGATTCAAATATGGCACGTCCTTTAACTGTGGTGGAAGGTTTGAAGTTTGCAAAGCAGGCATATTACGAAGGCGACAGCATGAGCTACGCTGCCCCATCAGAATTTGATATGCCTTTTTTAGCGCCTTACTTAAAAGCAAAAGGAGACAGCAATACCTCGAAAGCAGGTTTTGGAAAACTAATTACGGGTTTTATTGATACCAGCAAGCGCTACACCCGCATTAGTGTTAATATGAAAGATGTTGGTAGCGTCAGGCTACCCATTATTCTTGACACACTTAAGAAACGGGCAAGCAAAATTTTTGATACGGCTGCTTATAATATCACGTTCACCGGATCGAGCGTAACATTTTTGGAAGGAAGCAGGTTTATCATTAACGGACTGAAAGAAAGCATTATGTGGGCTTTCCTGTTAATAGCATTGTGTATGCTTTATTTATTTAAGTCGTTTAAAATTCTGCTTTGTTCGCTTATACCCAATGTAGTTCCGTTAGTGATTACGGCAGGTGTAATGGGTTGGGTTGGTATCCCTTTAAAGCCCTCAACTGTATTGGTTTTTAGTGTTGCTTTGGGGATTGCTATAGATGTAACCATTCGCTTCTTAATAAATTATAAGCAAGAACTGCCTACATACAAAAATGAAGTTCAGCCCACATTGGTAGAAACTATAAAGCATACAGGCATCAGTATTATTTATACATCCCTTGTGCTTATAGCAGGGTTTATTATTTTCTGCTTTAGCAACTTTGGCGGAACCAAAGCTTTAGGATGGCTAACTTCATTAACGCTTATAGTAGGTACAATTACCAATCTTGTTTTATTGCCGGTGTTGCTGCTAACACTTAGTAAGAAAAAATAATTTTTACTTTTTTTACCGTTTAAAAGAAAAAAAGACCGCTCATACAGCAATTTTTAAAGATAGTTGTCGTATCTTTCAACTAACTAATTAAAAATTAATGCTCATGAGAAAGAATTTATTTTTCATCTTATTATTCTTTGTACTTGGAGGTTTGGGTTCATACGGTCAAACTGTTCCGTTGGCAGGAAAGATTATGGATGAACAGGGTGCTTCCATTTCCGGGGCCTCTATTATTGAAAAAGGTACCAGAAATGGCACTACTGCCGCAAGTGACGGCTCCTTCAATCTTAAAGTAAAAACAGGAGCTTCGTTATTAATAACTGCCATTGGTTTTGAGGAGCAAACAGTAAAAGTATCGTCATCAACTCTTACCGTTAAACTTGCCCCCGATGTTAAATCTCTTAGCGAGGTAGTGGTTACCGGAGTAGGTGTAGCCACAAGTAAAAAGAAACTTGGAATTTCTGTTGAAGCTATTACAGGCGATAAATTACCCAAAACACAGAGTGCTTCTATTGACCAGGCATTGGTTGGAAAAATAGCGGGTGCCCAAATAAGCAGTGTAAACGGGTCGCCCGGAGCTAAAACTAATATTCTATTAAGAGGTATTAACACCATTAACAGAGGCACGACACCCATGATTTTATTAGATGGGGTTGAGGTAAGAGCCACAGATTTAAATTCTCTCGATTTAAACGGTATAGAAAGAATAGAAGTAGTGCAGGGTGCTGCTTCAGCAACTATCTATGGGGCACAGGGTGCCAATGGTGTTATTCAATTATTTTCAAAAAAAGGTAAAGCAGGTAAACCCCGGATTGATATATCCTCGAGTGTTTCTTCTAACGAAATTTTAAATAATGGGAACGTGCATAAATCTGCCATACATCCTTTTAAAACTAATGCAAATAATGAAGTGATAGGAAGCTCCGGCAAACCGCTTGTTTTAGACCCGGATATAAGTTTATACAGAGAAAATGTGCAGGTAAACCTGGTTGATCCAAATACTATATCCAACCATGCTTACGACCAAAACCTGCAATATTACGATCATTATAAAATGTTTTTACAAAAAGCTTATACCACTAATAATTCAATTACTATTTCAGGAGCTGCTGATAAAGTTGATTATAGTATATCTGCTTCTGATAATCGCCAGACCAGCACTTTTAGAAACAATGGCAAATTTTCAAGGTCTAATCTCATATCAAATTTTGGTATTGAGCTTGCTAAAAATTTAAAGTTGCGCAGTATAACCCAACTTGTTTTTACTAAAAGTACATTAAATGATGAAACAGGCAGAGGGATATTTTTTGCTCTTAATAATTCACGGCCTTTTGCCAATTATGACTATCAGATGCCGGATGGTAATTACGGTTATTATTTTGGAGATGCCACAGGAGTTAACGGGTACAATCCTAATTATAGAACGCAATACTCAAGTGATAGAAATGATAAAATTGATGTGGTTCAAACATTTAATCTGAATTATAAGCCTGTCCGGTTTGTTGATTTAGATGTAAAATATGGTTTAAATTACCAAACACAGGATGACAGCTATAATGTTTTAGCCCAGGATTTTAATGCTAATAGTGTATTTACAAAAAGAAACTGGTCAGGTAATTATTATTCAGCATCCGACCCAAAAGCGACAGGCTCAATAGATAATTTTAGATACCGTACCACTTTCCAAAACTTTTTAAGCACGGCTACTTTTAATTTTGATTTTGATAAGGATTTTCATCTGAACATTCCTTTAAAATCTACTACACAGTTAACTTTTGATTACCGTAAAAACCTGTTTAAACAATATATAACATACGGTGGTGACGCGCCTGCTTACACACCCTATACAGCCAGCCAATTAGGAACATATAAAATTGTATCAGATTACACTGAGCCTTTTGTTACCTATGGTTACCTGGTAAATCAGCATTTTGATTATAAAGATCTTCTTGGTGTAACCGGTGGTTTCAGAAGTGATTATTCTTCCGCATTTGGGGGTGGTTCAAAACCATTTACATTTCCGCATTTTGATGGCTATTTAAGATTATCTCAACTTGGTTTTTGGACTAATAGTTTAGGAGGTTTTGTAACAGAATTTAAATTAAGAGGAGCTTATGGAAAAGCTGGTATCCAACCCCGGGCTTTTGACCGTTATGTGGTTTTAAATACAGCTAACTTAGGCACCAATGTAGCTTTCACATATCCTACCAATAATCCCAATCCTGATTTAGGGGTAGAAGTTTCTAAAGAGCTTGAATATGGTACGGATATTACCCTTAAAGGGCTAAAAGGTAACTGGATAAGTTCTATTAATTTATCCGCTACTTATTGGGATCGCAGTACTGATAATGCCATTTATAATGTAGATGCTGCTCCAAGTACCGGAATTGGTACTGTACGCGATAATGCATTTGGTTTAGCTTCTAACGGCTTTCAGGCATCTTTAAATGCTAATTTGCTCAAGAGTAAAAATGTGTTGTGGACTTTCACTACCAACTTTAGTAAACAAACTTCAAAAATTACTTCTGTAAAAGGCGGAACAGATATAGTTGTTTTATCTAATGCAGGAAGCAGCAATTATGTATTAAGAGCAGGCGAAAAAATTGGACAGTTATATGGTTACCTGTTATTGCATAGCGTAGATCAAACAAAGCCTGATGGTACACCTTATATTGCTAAAGGAGAACAATTTAAATATCAGGTGGCAAGCAACGGATGGGTAGTTGATACAGCAACCAGACAACCCTATGCTACACCTGACAAATACAGCTTCGGCGATCCGAATCCCAAATTCAATATGTCTTTTATAAATGATGTTACGTTTAAAGATTTTCTAAGTTTATCCCTCCAATGGGATTGGGTAAATGGCAGTCATCTTTATAATCAAACAAGGCAGTGGATGTATAGAGATGGTATCCATGGTGATTACGCCAATCCTATAACCATTGCCGGAAATACTGCTGCTTATACAGCTTTCTACCGTGGAGTATATGCACAAAGGCAGGCAAATGGCACTAAAAATTATTTTTATGAAGACGCATCATTTGTAAGACTTCGTAATATTTCAGTAGCCGTAGATTTTGAGAAATTCCTGCATATTCCAGCGGTTCAACGATTGCAGTTGGTGCTCTCAGGTCGTAACCTGGTTACGTTTACTAACTATACCGGTTTTGATCCCGAAATAAGTTCAGGAACAAGAAACTCAGCTTTTGACAGAGGTGTAGATCATAATACCATTCCTAATCTTAAAAGTTACCAGGTAGGCTTAAACGTAGGTTTTTAATATTTAAACTCATACTGAAAATGAAAAAAATTAAAATAGTAATATATGCCGCTTTCATATTAATGGCCGGCGCATCATGTAAAAAACAATTGGATGTAAGAAATCCAAATCAACCTACACCGGAAAGCGGTACTTCCGAGCAGGGCATTATTAATCTGGCTCAGGGCGGCGTTTATAGAAATGGATTTATTGACCTTAAATACTCCGACGGGGTTTATGGCTTCTTTTGGTCAGGAGCTATTGGCTGGCACGAGTTAATGGGAGACGTTATACAGGCAGAAGCTGCCAATGCTTTTATGAACCAGATAGGCGCACCAGATAAAGTTATACTCGATAATGGCAGTACAGTGCTTAATCCAAATGCACCAAATACACAAAAGGCATTGATACGTTTAATTAATGCCAATAGTAATCAGGGCCAAAATACATTGTTTTACGAATGGGCTTATATGTATTCAATGATAAACGCGTGTAATTCAGTTTTAGACATTGTTGAAAAAACGCAGTTCGCTACTGACGCACCATCAAAAAAGGCAACTATACAAACATGGGCTTACTGGTGGAAAGGATTTGCTTATGCCCGAATTGGTTCTATCTATTATGCCGGGCTAATCAATAATACTTCAGGTGCAACAAATGGCAATTATGTAGCTAAAGAAAAAGTTATTGACGAATCAAATGCTATGTTAGATAAAGCAACTGCTGCATTAAGTTCGGTTGCCAATGTAGCAGCCTATACTGAGGTTCTTGGCAAACTGATTCCAAGTTTTACCCAGGTAGGTAAAGGAGGTGTTTTAACGCCTGAGATGTGGAAAAGAAATATCAATACTTTAAAAGCAAGAAACATACTTGTAAACACAACAGCCGCAACAATGACAGCAGCCCAATGGACCTCCATTCTTACATTAACAAACACAGGAGTTCAGGCAGCCGACAAAATTTTTACAGGCCGCTCTAATGCAACTTCTGATTTTCTTTCCTCTGATGGAAGTGGTACTGTAGCCGGTAAAGTGCAGGCAACTTTAGCCGGGGGAAATACGTATAAACTAAGTGAGCGCTGGGTGCAGGATTTTAAAGCTGGTGATAAAAGGTTTGCAAATAATGTGAAGCTTACTACAACCTGGATAGGTAATGCAGACAGGGGACACGTATTTAATACCCGTTATGCTTTAGTAAATGGTGGTGCAGGCATCACGGGGGTAAAAGTATATTCAAATATAACAGCGGGTGCCGATGAATTATATTTAGCCAGTCATTATGAAGAAAACGAGTTAATGAAAGCAGAAGCACTAATCAATACAGGTAAAATAGATGAGGGTTTAGCTTTCATTGATGCGGTTCGGGTATATCAGGGTGCGGGTCTGCCTGCAGTAGCAGGCACAGGGTTAACTTTAGCACAGGCAAAAGAGGAATTAAGAAGAGAAAGAAGGGTTGCTTTACCTTTTATTGGTTTATCGTTTTATGATGCCCGCCGTTATGGAATTACTGAACCTCTTTCTGCCGGAGGCGGAAGAAAAGGAGCCGTGGTTATAACCGGAAGCGGAACTGTAAATACCAATGCAACTATTGAGTATAATTTCTTAGATTATTGGGACGTGCCAGACAATGAATTAGCCTATAACCCTCCTGCTGCCGGAAGTGCACCGGTAAAAAATCCGAAATAATTTTAAGATGTTGAAATAAGTACAACAACTAATTTATTAATATAAAACTCTTAAGGGGATTGGCTAACTTCTCTTACAATTATAGTAAGTACAATTACCAACCTTGTTTTATTGCCTGTGTTGCTGCTAACGCTTAGTAAGAAAAAATAATGCAAGATTTTTTTTCCGTTTAAAAATAAAAAAAACCGTTCGTACAGCTTTTTTTAAATCCCTGTTGTCCTATCTTAGACTTTCTTTCAAAAAAAATAATGCACATGAGAAAATTATTTACAATCCTTACAGGGCTATTCATGCTATGTAGCCATCTGTATGCACAAAACCGGACTATATCGGGTACGGTAACAGATCAAAACAACAATCCCGTTTCAGGAGTTTCGGTTATAGCGCAACCAACCGGAGAGGGAACTTCAACAAATGAAACTGGTAAATTTACTTTACCTGTAAGCGGACAAGCCAGAACCTTGCAACTTACCGCAGTTAACTTTGCAACCCAATCTATAACAATTGGAGCACAAACTTCTTTTGATGTAAAAATGAATCCTCAGGAAAGAACACTTTCTGAAGTTGTAGTAACAGCATTTGGCATCCGCCGAGATAAAAAGACACTGGGCTATGGTGTAACACAATTAAGTTCTGAGGAAGTTACACAGGCTCACACTACTAACGTTACCAATGCGCTGTCAGGCAAGGTTCCGGGAGTAAGAATTAGTGGTGCAGGTGGTGCTTTTACCGGCTCCAGCATTATTATTCGTGGATTTACCACTTTTACGGGAAGCAATCAACCTCTTTTTGTTATTGATGGTGTACCTTTTGATAATACAGGAGGTGGACAGGCATTACAGGCAGGTGCCCCGGTTTCTAACAGGGCTATTGATATTAACCAGGATGATATTGAAAGCATGAGCGTATTAAAAGGACCTTCTGCTGCTGCTTTGTATGGTTCAAGAGCTTCTAATGGAGTTATCTTAATTACAACCAAGAAAGGAAGATTTAATCAAAAAAATAGTGTTCAGTTTACTCATAGTTACGCAGTAGAGCATATTAATCGTTTACCCGACCTGCAAAATGAATATGCTCAAGGGTCTCTGGGATCTTATATTAATACGAATCCTTCATCATGGGGACCGAAAATAACCGGTCAAACTGTTACTAACTTCTTCGGAAATCAAGAAACACTTACTGCATATCCAAATAATTTAAAAGATATATTTCAGACCGGCGAGAATTTCCAAAACACAGTTAGTTTTTCTGGTGGAAGTGAAAAAAATACTTTTCGCTTTTCTTATGGTAATAATATAGCCACCAGTATTATAGATGTAAACAGGTTAATGAGGCATAATATCTCTCTTAATACATCCTCAAAAATTACCAATAAACTAACTTCTACTGTATCTGTTAATTATACAAATAACCGGTCAAGAAGAACGCAGCAGGGCAACCAGTTGAGCAGTCCATTGTTCAGAGCTTATTTTATTCCGCGTAGTTACGATCTAACTAATCTGCCTTTTCAGGATGCTACAGGTAATGAAACATTTTATGGCGGAGAGGACAACCCTTACTGGACAATTAAAAATAACCGTTACAGGGACGAAATAAACCGAATTTTCGGCAGCGCGGCCCTCAACTATAAATTCAGCAATGCCATTTCTGCTGATTATAGGTTTGGAACAGACCTGTATAATACCATCGCTCATGGTTATGACCAGATAGGAGCAAGAGGTGGTGCAAATACAGCAGCGGGCGGTGCAGGTGGTGTACAGGAGACAAGAAACTTCTATAGAAGCCTTAACTCGAATTTCTTTGTTACCGGAACTAAGCGTTTGGGACAAATTAATGCAACAGCTATTATAGGAAATGAAATTTCTCAGATTTATCGTAACAATGCCCAAACAACCGGAAGAGGGGTGATTGTGAGAGACTTTGAACAATTATCAAACACTACAAATATCACTGCTACCCAGGGAAGTTCGCAGGTGAGGTTGATTGGAATATATGGTGATTTTACGCTTGCTTATAAAAGCATAGCAAGTTTAAACTTTACTTTAAGAAACGACTGGTCGTCTACATTTAAACCAGGCAAACGTTCTTATTTATACGATGCTGTAGCCGCAACAGTTAATATTACAGAGCTTGTACCTGAAATTAAAGGCAATGTTTTAGATAATTTAAAAGTTCGTGGAAACATCGCAAAGGTTGGTAAAGCAGGAACTGATTTTGTTTATAGCACTGACAGTTATTTTGGAGCAGGCGGTGCAAGCGATGGTTTTGGCCCATCAATCATTTTCCCTTTCGGTGGATTGCAAGGCTTTACCCTCAGCGATGCGGCAGGGGATCCTAATTTAGGTCCTGAGTTTACTACTAACAAAGAGATTGGATTAGAAGCTTCTTTCTTTAAGGGCCGCATTTCTTTTGACGGTACTATTTATAATCAAACATCAAAAAATCTTATTTTCTCAGTACCTGTTTCAAACACGTCAGGTCTTGGTGCTATTACCCAAAATGCAGGAACATTAACCAATAAAGGCGTTGAAGTTGGATTGACACTAATACCGGTAAGAACAAACAGTTTTACATGGTCAACTACATTTAACTACACTCAGTTCAAAAGTACTGTTGGCGAGTTAGCTGCCGGGGTTGCAAATATTTTTCTTGGTGGTTTTACTACGCCAAATATTCGCCTGGTAGCAGGTGAAGAATATGGACAGATTTATGGAAACGCTTATCAAAGAGATCCTAAAAGCGGGCAAATAATAGTAGGCGCTAACGGATTACCTCTAATTACACCAGGTGTTCAAAACATCGGAAACCCAAATCCGAAATATTTACTGGGTATCAATAACAATTTTAGTTACAAAGGATTATCTCTAAGCTTCTTGTTGGATATTAAAAAAGGGGGGCAGCAGTACAGCCGCAACATAGCTGACGTAAGAAGAAATGGAGTTGCAATTGAAACTGCAGAATTTAACAGGTTTAATGCTGATGGAACAGTAGCAACACCATATATTTTTTCCGGTGTTTATGCAAATGGTCAACCTAATACCACGGCTATTACAGCTCAGCAATATTGGGGTAATAGTGGTATTTACGCTGCAGCAGAAGGTTTTATTGTAGAAACCTCCTGGTTCAGGGTTAGAGAAGCTGCCCTCTCTTATAAATTACCAAAAACTATTTTAGGAAAATCTCCATTTGGTGGTGCCGAAATAGGTGTATTTGGACGCAACCTTTACTTACGTGCTCCACATTATCCACATTTTGATCCGGAGCAGAATGCTTTAGGAGTTAGTAATGCGCAAGGGTTAGAGTTTAATGCATTACCACAAACCAGAAGTATGGGTGTATCTCTTAAATTTTCACTTTAATAATTATCACAAAGAATAAATATGAAAAAAGTACAATTTTCAATAATAACAGCAATGGTAGTTTTTGCAATGGGGATAGGCTCTTGTAAAAAATACCTTGATATTAATACCGATCCTGATCGAATACCTGCTTCAAATCCTCCAATTGCGCAATTATTAACCAATGCTCAATTAAACCAGGGGTTTGAGAATGGGAGTGATTTGTGGAGATATACTTCCCTTATAATTCAGCATGTTTCTTAGCGACCTTGAATTGATTATTAAGAATGCCGGCGAAGGAGGCAGTCCTTATTATTCTGGTGTTGCTAAAATTATGAAGGCTTTAGAATACCAGCTTATTGTTGATACGTGGGGAGATGTTCCTTATTCTGAAGCACAGCAGTTAGCGTTAAACAGATCTCCTAAATATGATAAGGCTGAGGATATTTACAAAAACCTCATCACACTGCTCAATGAAGGAATAGCTGAAGTAAATGCAACTACAAGTAACTTAAGCCCCGGTTCAAATTCTTTGGTTTATAGTTCGTCTAATTTTAGCGCTGTAAAAGCTAATTGGGTAAAGCTTGCCAATACTTTAAAGATGAGGATATACTTACATTATAGTAAGAAAGACCCCGCATTTATGGTTACTCAGATGAATGCCTTAATTGCAAGTGGTGCCACGTTTTTTACTTCCAATGCAGATAACTACCAGGTAGGTTTTAGAAATGAACCTAATGCAAGAAATCCAATTCATCAATTTGAAGTTTCAAGAGCCAATTACCTTTTTGCTGATGATAGATTGGTTAGCCTGATGAATAGTAAAAACGACCCAAGAAGAACTACTTACTTTACTCCATTTCCTTACAACTCTAGTCCGCCTACTTATAAAGGTGTAAACCCCGGCGATCCTGCATCAATTAACTACTCGCGCATTCATACTTACCTTCGTGGAGCAGCAACGGGTACTCCTACTCCTAATGCACAAGGTGGTATTACTGCAACAGCTCTTACCTATACAGGAGATGCGCCCATACGAATGGTTACATACGCTGAATATTGTTTTATTAGAGCCGAAGCCGCGTTAAGAGGTGTTGGGCCAATAACTGATGCACAGATGTGGTTTACAAATGGGATAAGAGCATCTATGCTGCAAGCAGGTGTTGCAGAAGTAACAACTACAACTTATCTGGCAACCAACGGTATGTTAACAGGTACTGTAGCTAACCAACTCCGTCAGGTAATTGAAGAAAAATATGTAGCACTATTTGGTGTAGCTGTTGAACCATGGACGGACTATAGAAGAACCGGTTTCCCTATGTTGACGGTTCCCTCTAATGCAGTGGAAACAGCAGTGCCAAGATCGTTGTTCTACCCTCAGTCAGAAATTGATTTAAATCCTAATAATCCCGGACAAAAGGCAAACCAGCAAGTAAGAATTTTCTGGGATACTCCATAATTAAGCTTAATTGTTTTTACATTAGAGTTCTTGTATAAGAGGATGTACTTTTCTGTGCATCCTCTTTTTTTAGCATTTGCTAAATTTACCGATACAAGAACAGATTGAAAAATCAAGAGTATCTTTAAAACAATCCTTTAAGCTTTAAATTTTTTGAACTCCTTTAAATATAAAAGCAGCATTAATTCAATACCACTTGTCACATTTAATGATTTCTTATTTATATTGCATATCCTTCTTTTAAATTAAAACAACTTATGAGAAAAATTGTATTTATGCTACTGTGTATGGTATTGGTAGTTGCCCAATTACGTGCACAAAACAGAACCTTAGCAGGTAAGGTTACAGATGAACAAGGAAATGCTTTGGGAGGAGCATCTGTGTTAGTTAAAGGTACTACTGCAGGTACCACAACTTCAGAGAGTGGTACTTTTACGCTTTCTGTTGCTCCCTCTGCAAAAACTTTGATAATTTCTTACCAGGGATATTCACCCCAGGAATTAGCTATTGGAAATAGAAACAATTATACTGTTTCTATGAAAACTGCGGATCAAAGTTTGGATGAGGTGGTTGTAGTTGGTTATCAGGTAAAAAGAAAAAGAGATGATGCCGGCGCCATTTCTACAGTAAGTGCCAAACAAATAGAAAACCGGGGTAATATCTCTTTAGATCAGGCATTGCAAGGTAAAGCTGCTGGTGTATTAGTACAATCTAATAGTGGATTACCGGGCGGGGCAATTACAGTACGTATTCGTGGTGCAGGTTCCATTAACGCTGGAAATGAACCTTTATATGTGGTAGATGGAGTGCAGATAAATACGAGAAATGACGCGTCTTTCACACAAAATAATCCTTTATCTTTTTTAAATCCGGATGATATTGAATCTATTGATATTTTAAAGGATGCTGCTTCTGCAGCAATTTATGGTTCGGCAGCAGCAAATGGGGTGGTATTAATTACAACCAAGAAAGGTAAGGCAGGAAAAACACGTCTCGGTTTTAATACTTATGTAGGACGAGTACAGCCTTTGAAGCTTCTTAATGTTTTAAATGCTCAGCAATATTATCAACTCCGTGCAGAAGCTTATGCAAATTCAAATAACCGTTCTGTAAACGACTTAATTAATAAGCAAACAGTTTTAAGTGAATTACGTGTTGTCGGTGCAACAAGCTTTACTCAGGCGCAGGCCGACTCTGCTATAGCAGCTCTTCAAACTTACGACTGGCAGGACGCCGCATTTAAAAACGGTTCAGTACAGAACTACGAGTTGAACTTAAGCGGCGGTAACGAAAAAACAACCTTCCGTTTATCTACATCACACACTAAACAGGATGGCGTTGTTACAAAGGCAAACTTTAAGAGAAGTGCGGCTAAAATTGACTTAACCAACAAAGTGACCGATCGTTTAAATGTGGGAACAAGTCTTAACCTAAGTTCATCTTATCAGGATAATCCCTTCGCTGTCAGCGGATCTACTTTAGGTAACCCAGCCTTCTCCGCTGCAGGTATCATTCCTACTAATCCTATATATAATGCCGATGGTACATATTATGGTATACCTGGGGGAACGCCGGCAAATTTGCTAGGTACGCTTAACCAAAATATCATCGCAGTTACTGACTTTAATTCAGGTTCTACAAGAACAAACCAATTAGTAGGTAACATCAACGCCGATTATAAAATTACGAGCTGGTTAACCTTTAGAACACTGTTTGGTCTGGACTATCGCTTGCAACAGGCAAAAAACGTGAGAGATGCCCGTACACCGGATGCGTTTGTTCGTAAAGGTCTCGCAACTTCAGAAACAGTAGGTAATACAAACTTTACTACCTATCAAACATTAAACTTCAACCAAACATTTGGTCGTGCTCATAAGGTGGATGGTTTGATTGGATATGAATATAGAAAAGAAGATCAGGATGAACTTATTGCGACTGGAGAAGGTTTCCCAACGTATCAGTTTACATCTTTAAACAATGCTGCTAACCCTGTTTCTATTGGTGAGTTTTACACGGGGTACAGGAGGAATTCAGTTTTTGGTAATTTGAATTATACAATTAATCAAAAATACCTTTTAGGTGCTACTGTAAGATATGATGGTTCTTCAAGGTTTGGAGCTAACCACAGATACGGAACGTTTGGTGGCGTTAAGGCTGCATGGAATGTAGACCGGGAAGATTTTTTAAAAGGATCCAGAGTAATATCTGCGCTTAAGCTAAGAGCAGGTTACGGTTCAGTAGGAAACGATCAGATTGGAAACTTTGATGCTCTTGGATTATTTGGTAGTGGCGGAGTTTATAACGGAAGTTCCGGTATTGCCTTTACGCAATTACCTAACCCAGAGTTAAGGTGGGAAAAATCTACCAGCTTGAACCTGGGAATGGATTTTGGGTTCTTTAAAAATCGTATTAATGGATCTTTTGAGGTTTATGATAAATTGAACAGCGACCTGTTGCTGACCCAACCTCTTCAATCTACAACTGGTTTCACCGGCATTTCTACCAACATAGGTAAAGTGTCAAACAAAGGTGTGGAGCTTACATTAGGTGCAGATATTATTAGAGGAAGAGGAGACGGCTTTAACTGGAACTCTACCTTCACTTTTGCTTATAACAAGCAGGAAGTAAAAGAATTGTATAACGATTTAAAAGTACTGTCAAGTAATACAGGAATTAGAGTAGGTGAACCTGTAAACGTATTATTTACACAGAAGTACGCTGGTGTAAATGCTGCAACTGGCAGACCAATGTGGTACGACTCTTTAGGCAACATTACTTACCAGGTGCAGGCAAAAGACCGCGTAGTTATTGGTCCTACCCAATTGCCTAAATTTAATGGCGGTTTAAGAAACACATTTAGTTATAAAGGATTTTCGTTGGACGCCTTCCTGCAGTATGAATATGGCCGTATTGCAACTGATGGCCAAGTAAATTTCCTTATTGAGAATATTGCGCGTATCAACGAGTTACAAGAAGTGTACGAAAAAAGGTGGACAACCCCGGGTCAGGTTACCAGTTATCCAAGATTTCTTACCGGCGGTTCTGAAACAAAAGGATCAGCTGCGCAGACCGGAGACAGAACTTACTTTAAAGCAGACTACATCAGGCTGAAAAATGTAATGTTATCGTATGAGGTATCTCCGGATGTTGTAAAGCGTTTAAAAATAACTAATGCCCGCATCTACGTTCAGGGTACAAATCTCGCTACTTATAGCGATGCCTTAGGTTACGATGTAGAATTTGTTGGTACAGCAACAGGCATCGTGCCGCAGTTTAGAAATTACACGGTAGGTGTTCAGGTAGGTTTTTAAATAAATAATTTTATAAAGTTTTATAGATGAAAACACTAATCAATATTAATAAAGCAATACTCGTTATTGGCTTTTTTGCACTGGTTGCTCCCAGTTGTAAGAAACAGTTGGAAATAACGCCGCGCCAATCAATAGAGTCGGCTACTGCATTAACTTCAAGAGATGCGATCGAAGCTTCAATCACAGGTATTTATACAAGGTTGAAAAGTGCGCGGCAGTACGGTCGCGACTTAATCGCACTTCCTGAGGCTCTTGCAGACAATGGTTTTGCAACAAACAAATCGGGCCGTTTACTACCCGAGGCTCAAAATAATTCAGGTGCCCATTTTACCACTACTATTTGGACAAGCAACTATGCCGGTATCAACCAGATAAACCTAACTCTGGAGGCAATTCAGGCATTAAACCTAACGCCGGCAGTAACCCAGGCAGAACGTGAAAGGTGGGAAGGACAGTTATATTTTTTACGTGGACTAATGCTGTTTGATGTTGCAAGAGTCTATGCTTACATTCCCGGCGCCGTTGTTGCTGTACAAGACAGAGGCGGGGTGCCCATCTTGACAAAAGGTGTTTCAACTCCTGATAGTGCGTTTACTCGGTTCCCATCGAGACCGTCAATAGACGAAGATTACAACCAGATAGTTCGCGATTTGGAATTAGCAAATGCAAGATTAACGTCGTCCCTGGGAGTAAATGCCGCTAATAAGGCTGCCACACAGGCGCTTCTCGCCAAGGTAAATCTTTATAGAAAAAATTACGTTGAAGCAAAAAAATGGGCAGACTCTTGTATAACTACTAATGGTGGTAAATTAAGCACTGCTCCAAACTATGTTAGTGAGTGGAGAAAGGATACGCACAGTGAAACCTTATTTCAGGTAAGATATACAACAAGTGCTGAAAACATTGGTGTAAACGAGTCGCTGCAAACTTCATTTACAACTCTTGTAACCGTTCCTGGAAATACCTCTGTTACCGGCGGATTTGGTGATCTTGTTCCTACCATCAGTTTATTAAATGATCTGGGTATTACCTTAACCGGCGGCAATACAACAGCCAACTTTGCTCTTCCTGCTTCGATTGCCACAAGAAGTAATGATGTACGCAATCTACTATACGAGGTAGGTACTGCAGGCCGGGGGAATGCTAAAGTTGAATGCACAAAATTTCTTGGAAAAAATGGTTCAATTAATTTGGATAATGTACCTGTGATAAGAATAGCCGACGTTTATCTTATAAGAGCAGAAGCTTTAGCAACTCCAGGTTCTACTGTTTTTAGTGCAGCGGCAGCTTTAGAAGATTTAAAAAAGATAAAAGGAGCTCGTTATACTAGCTATACAGGTAGTGCAATGGAGACGGCTGATGCCGCATTAACCAGTGCAAATCTGTACGAAGAAATCATAAAGCAGAGAAGAATTGAATTGGCTTTTGAAGGCAGCAGATTTTTTGATCTTAAAAGGTTAGGAAGAGATCTGGTAAAATCTCCACACTACAATAACGTAGCCTTTACTGATTTTAGAATATTGCCTGCTATTCCTCAAGCGGATGTTGATCCAAATCCAAATCTCAAACAAAATTTCGGTTACTAAAAAATAGACTAAATGAACAAAGTATTTTCTTTCTTTATAATAATATCGCTGTTTGCTCTAAGTAGCTGCATCAAAAATGAGGAGAAGCTGTATACGAACCAGTTAGCTGAATTTGATGCTACAAGCTGGAATGCAAACGCCGCGGGAGTTACTTATCCCATTCTTACAAGAATACCAGCTTTTAATAGGGCGGCGAGTACAAGTTTAGACTCTACGTTAAGAAGATTTAGCGGTACTATTCGTGTAAGAGTAAATCTTTTAGGCCCAACGTCTAAACAGGAACAAACAGTTGGTTATAGTACTTTCGCTTCTCCTATTACTACAGTATCTTTTCCTGCTACTTTAACTGCAGCACAAGCGCCTCCAGCAGGTCAAACACCAGCACAACCTGCAGCTCCCTTAGCAGTAACTGATGCAATAGCAGGAACTCATTACGCTACTTTAAATGGAATGGTAACAATACCTGCTGATAGTTCTTTCGGATATATTAATATTCAAATTCTAAATTCTGGTGCAACTGCAGGGCAGGCAAGATTTTTAGGTTTACAATTGAATGAGACTGGTAGTGTTAAACCCTCTGTAAACTATAGCCAGGTCGGTTTAGTAATAGATCAACGATAATATCTTACATATAAAAGCTAACTAAAGAGGCAGTAAAAATTTTGCTGCCTCCTTTTCTTTTGTCAGTAACAACAGAAAATATTTAACCTTTTTACCTCAACACCTCCCCCAACTTCCTCTCCAACTCTTCCCCTCTCAACCCACTCGCTATTATTTTCCCTTGCGGATCAATCAAAACATTAAAAGGTATTCCTTCAAGTCCATAGGCTTTTACGGCTTCGCTTTCCCATTGTTTAAGGTCGCTCATGTGGTTCCAGGTGAGGTTGTCTTTGGTTATTGCCTTTTGCCAGGCTGCTTTGTCTTCATCAAGAGATACACCTAATATTGTAAAGTTTTTATTCTTGAACTGGTTATAGGCGGCAACAACATTTGGATTTTCCTGTCTGCATGGCTGGCACCAACTCGCCCAAAAGTCAACTAAAACATATTTTCCCCTGAAGTTGTTTATACTTACAGGTTTGCCATTTACATCAGGCATAGTAAGGTTAGGAGCTTGTTGGTTTAATAATGCATAGCTCTTGCTTGCATTTTCTGCGGGGGCTTTTACAGCAAGCATGCTTTTTATTCTTGCCAAACCCGAATGTTCAGGAAATTTTTTTGCTGAAGCATCAGCTAAAGGTTGTAATTCTTCCTGCTTTAATGTGCGGCTGCCTAAACCAATCGCATAAAATATAGCGGCAGGACTTTTTGATTTGCTTACGAAATCTTTTATAAGATTGTTTAACGAAGACAATTCATATTTCTTTTTAATTTCAAGCGCTCTAACAAGACTATCATTTCCCGTCTTTGCCTGCAACGTATCCAATTGCGTAAAGGTTGCTGATAGAGAAGAGTCTTTTGCCCGGTAATTTTCAAATAGTTGATGTAAACTCTCCGATGCAGGTGAGCCTTCAACTTTGTAATTACGGTAATCGTTTACATCTACATTTACTTTAATGTTGTCGTTGTCATTAATCAAAATAACATCAGGTCCGTTTTCTATAGCAAGGCGGTAAATACCTTCTTCGTTTGCCCTCCCTTTTAAAGTGAAGGTGCCTTTGTCTTTAAGTGTAGCTGAATCAAGAACAACCGGTTGATCACTTGCAACAGGAACTTCAATAAGCGTAAGCTTTTTGCCGGCAGCATTTTCTACAGATCCTGTAATAACGAAAGCTCCATGTTTTTTTTGTTCACATGCGGTAAGTAAGGCAGCAACAACGCCTATAAAAATTATCTTCTTCATATTATAAATTCGTGTGTTAATATATAACCTGCTAAGGTTAATGTTTCAGTTTTTCTTCAAGCAATTGTGTAGCAATTTTAGGATCCGCTTTTCCTTTGCTTATTTTTTTTACTTCGCCAACAAATAAACCGATAAGGCCTTTTTTCCCTTTTTTAAACTCTGTCACCTTTTCGGGCATTTTGTTAAGTACTTCATTTATCCATGCTTCCACATCGCCGGTTTCGCTTACCTGTAAAAGATTTAGTTCTGTTGCAAACTGCAATGGAGATGGTTCCGGTTTATTAATGACTGCAGGTAAAATTTTTGTTGATGCAATAGAGAAGTTCACTTTGCCTTCTTCAACAAGCATAATGATGTCTGCAAGTGTTTTTGGTGACAATCCTATTTCGTTTAAAGATGTATTTTGTTCATTCGCCATTTGTCTTAATGGTCCTGACATCCAGTTAACGATTGCTTTATAGTTTTTAGTATGTTTACAAACCTCTTCAAAATGATCTGCTGTTAACTTGTCGTCGCATAGTTGTCTTGCATCATATTCACTTAATCCTAACGAAGCATATTTTACATATAATTCTTCGGGTAATGCAGGTAAAGCAGATTTTATTTTAGAAATAAATTCTTCGGTTAATTTAAAAGGCGTGAGGTCGGGCTCGGGGAAATAACGATAATCATTTGCTTCTTCTTTATCGCGGATCGAGAAAGTAGTATCAGTTTCTGCATCAAAACTTCGGGTTTGTTGCATGATCTTTTCACCTTTTTCAACCAACTCAATCAATCGTTCTATCTCGTATTCTATTGCCTTTTTTACGTTGCGTATAGAGTTGAGATTTTTTACTTCAACCCTGGTTCCTAAGGCTGTTTCTCCTTTTAATCTTATAGAAATATTCGCATCGCAACGTAAGCTTCCTTCCTCCATGTTTCCATCGCAAACATCTATCCATCGTACCAGCTTACGAATTTCAGTTACATATTGAAAAGCTTCTTCTGCCGAATGCAGATCAGGTTCAGTAACGATTTCTATAAGTGGAACACCTGCACGATTGTAATCAATACAAGTGTAATTTTCATCAATGTCATGAATGCTTTTGCCCGCATCTTCTTCAAGATGAATCCTGTTTAGCTTAATTTTTCTTTCACCATCTTTCGTTCTTATTGAAACATAACCACCTTTACAAATGGGAGTTGTGTGCTGGGAAACCTGGTAACCTTTAGGAAGATCGGGATAGAAATAATTTTTACGTGCAAAGTAATTGAATTGCTCAATTTGGCAATGGCATGCCAGTCCCATCTTTATTGAATATTCAACTGCCTTTTTATTTGTTTTAGGCAAAGTGCCGGGATGCGCTAACGTGATAGGGCTTATGTGTGTATTCGGTTCGGCGCCAAAAGAAGCGCTGTCGCTGCTAAATAATTTGCTCGCTGTTTGCAATTGTGCGTGCACTTCCAACCCGATTACCGCTTCGTATTTGCCTTGTACATTCATTTTAGAAAAACAACTTTTAAACAGGCTGTAAAGGTATTGGATTAATGATAAATGCCTGTTTATTGATTTGTTACAAAACTATCAGGGTTGTTTTAGTTTCATAAAGGAATTGTAATCAAAGTCAAAATTAAAAATTCAAAATTAAAAAGAATTGCTGCTGTTATAAACCATTAGCTACGTGTTTACATTTAAACTAATAGCTAATAGCTTGTAAGCTTATCGTTATTTGCATGCATAAAAAATTGAGCATAAAAAAATGCCGCTACAACATGTAACGGCATTAATTTATAAGAAGCTAATTAAAGATTAGCTGTTTTTAATTTCTTTGGAATTTTTAATTCGGCAGTTTGTGTTTTATTGCCTCTTTTATAAGTAAACTTTACTGCGTCACCTTCTTTCACATCTTTAATTTCGTTGCGTAATTCATCTACACCGGCAATTTCTTTTCCGTTAACCTGTGTAATAACATCTCCTTCTTTTATACCTGCTTTGGCTGCGGGAGAATCTTCATCTACATCTTTTACAGTAACGCCTTTTCCATCTTCAACATCCTGAATTTGTAAACCAATACGAGGCTTACGGCTATAGTTGAAATTGAAACCTTCAGGAGCTATCGGCGATCTTGGAATATCAATATTGAAATCAGGAGTATTGAAATTGTAAGAGAATGCACCTGATTTATCTTCTCCTAAAGTAACTGTAGCCGGGTTTTCTTTACCGTTACGTTTATAAGTTATATCTACTTTATCATTAGGTTTGTAATCACTTATTGCATTCACTAAATCATCAGTGCCATCAATTTTTTTGCTGCCAACCTTCGTAATTACATCCCCTTCTTTTAACCCTGCTTTTTCTGCCGGGCTTTCTTTAACTACTCTATTTATTTTAGCGCCATCGTCTGTCTTGGATGTTATGACACCCAACATAGCTTTGTTACCGGTAGCAGGAGTGAACTCCCCCCGGTTGTCGAACATCCTAAAATTACCTTGCGGAATGGTAATGGCTCTTTCTCCTGGACCTCCCAATGCAGTAGCGCGATTTCTTCTTAAAACAGTAACATTATCATTTTTAAATTCGTCAACAGGTTTGCCGTTAATCGTTACTTTGTCGCCGTCAACAACAATGGTCATTTTATCGGCTTTATCACCTTTTTTGCGAATGATAATTTCCTCGGTTTTGTCGGCATTACTTTTTGAGGTTTTATCATTTGTATTTTGGGCAGATGCTGAAATACCAATAACAGCAGCAATTATCATCGCCGGAGTTTTTATCCACTTGTTCATACTGTAATTTTTTTTTGAGTTTATACGAAAGTTTTAGTAGATCAAATGTAAGAAAGTTTTTTATATACGAAAACTTTCGGAAGTGTTAAATTCATTTTTTATTTATTCCAAAGCAAATTCATAGTTTTATCCTTTCAACAAAAGTTACAAATGAAGTATTTATTTATTGGTATTGTTGCCATCGCTTTAGTTAGTTGCAAGCTTAGTAATAACAATCAAACTAAAGAAGACAATAAAGAACTGAATGCCCTTTTTGATAAGTATTACGAAGACAGGTTGAAGCTTTTTCCGCTTGAAGCAACCGCCATTGGAGATAAGCGTTACAATAATTTACTTCCTTTGGATTTTACAGATAGCTACCGCGATACTTTAAAAGATTTTTTTAACCGCTACCGTATTTATGTCTCTAAGTACGATAGAGAAACATTGAACGAAAACGATAAAATAAGCTACGATATTTTTAAGCGTGAAATGGAAATAAGTTTGGAAGGTTTAAATTTTCATGAGAACTATATTCCATTTCAACAATTTTGGGGTTTGCCGTTGAGCATGGGTCAATTGGGAAGCGGCACTGGTAACCAGCCTTTTAAAACGGTTAAGGATTATGACGATTGGTTAAGTCGCGCCGCAAGGTTTTCGGTTTGGGCTGATAGTTCAATTGCTTATTTTAGAAAAGGTATTGCTGCTAATTATGTTTTGCCAAAAGCATTGGTTGTAAAAATGATCCCCCAGATGGAAGCGATGCAAACAACTGATGCAACAAAAAGTTTGTATTACGGCCCTGTTCAAAAATTTCCTGATGGTATAAATGATGCAGATAAAAAAAGATTGACGGCAGCTTTTACAAAATTGATAAATGAACAATTGGTTCCCTCGTACAAAAAACTTGGCGACTTTTTAAAGAATGAATATTTGCTCAAAGCAAGAACAACAAGCGGCATAAATGCACTACCTAACGGCGATTCATTATATAGATACTACATCCGCTTCTGGACAACCACCGACAAAAAAGCCGAGGATATTTATAACACCGGATTGAACGAAGTGAAACGAATACTTACAGTTATGGACAGCGTTAAAAATGCTGTTGGTTTTAAAGGTGATTTAAAAGCATTTTTCGAAAACATGAAAACAAGTAAGCAATTTATGCCGTATAAGACGCCGCAGGATGTGCTCAATGCGTTTCATAATATTCATAAAACAATGGAGCCTAACTTAAATAAAATGTTTGGCCGTACTCCAAAAACGCCATTCGAGATAAGGCAGACAGAAGCTTTCAGGGCTGCCAGTGCAAGCGCCGAATATAACCAGGGGTCGCCTGATGGAAGTCGTCCCGGCATTTTTTATGTGCCTGTTTTAGATGCCACAACTTTCAATACTACCAGTGGAATGGAAAGTTTGTTTTTGCATGAAGCCATACCAGGCCATCACTACCAGATTTCGCTGCAGCAGGAAAATGAAAGTTTGCCAAAGTTTCGCCGGTTTGTTTTTTACAGTGCTTACGGCGAAGGCTGGGCTTTATACTGCGAGAGCTTAGGAAAAGAGTTGGGCTTGTACACAGACCCTTACCAATACATGGGCGCATTAGGGGATGAAATACATCGTGCCATCCGCCTTGTTGTTGATGTGGCAATACATACAAAAGGGTGGACAAGAGAACAGGCCATAAAATACATGATGGAAAATGAAGCCATAAGCGAGCAAGGCGCTACTGCCGAAATTGAAAGATACATGGCAATACCTGCCCAGGCATTAAGCTATAAGATCGGCGCCATAAAAATAAGGGAACTAAGAGATAAATACACCAGGGAATTAGGAAGCAATTTTAAACTTTCAGCTTTTCACGATGAGTTTTTAAAAGACGGTTGTATGCCTTTAGATGTGCTTGAGCGCAAAATGGATGACTGGGCAAAAAGGCAAAAGAAATAAATACGAATCTAAAATTAAAGCACCTTATGAAGCTGCTGCAATTTCCTGAGCTATACCTTCCTGTTCAACAAGCAGCGTACTTTCAAAATCATTAATGGCATTGTTGAATTGAAGTTCTAAATCAGTTATCCAATTTTCTGTTGTGTCAAATATCTTCCACTTGTTATTTACATCTTCACACATTCTGAAAGTGGCACGCCTATCATCGCGGGGAAATGAAATATGATACCATAAGTCGCCCCTTCCATAAGGAACACGTATGAACGTGAAAGGAGTTTTTTCAATTATGATTTTGAAGATTTGCATATCTCTAATGTAAACATATTGAAGGGAGAATTACTCTCAAAATGTTCTGAAGTAAAATTATGTTATAAAAAAAGTGCTTAATGAGGTTTAGGGCAGTTCTATTTGCAAAAAAAATAAATTTTTTAGAAAGAGAAGTAAAAATTATTCCATAAAATCTTAAAAAAAGATCAAATAAACTTTTATTTCAAAGTATTGTTTGCGGCGGAGTTGAATTGAACTACAGGCACACATTCCTGCATAATCGCAGCTAAACATACCTTTACCGTATGCGAATTGCAGTAAACGCGAGGCTTCTGCGCCCACATCTGTCGCAGACCTCAGGCTATTTTATAAAACAAGTTTTTTTTAAGCTTGCAGAGCAATACCCTCAACAACAATTTATCTTTTTCTTCGACAGGCCTTTCAGCCCGGCTCTGGTATTTCCTCAAAATGTTGAACCCGTGGTAGTAAATCTTAAAGCACAACATGCATTGTATCTTCGCTGGTGGTTCGATGTAAAAATTCCTATGGCCTTAAAAAAATACAAGGCAGATGTATTTGTAAGTCCCGATGGTTTTTGCAGCCTTTACACAAATATTCCGCAGGTTTTGGTAGTTCACGATCTTGCTTTTCTTTATCATCCCAACTTTATTCCAAAGCCTCTTTTATGGTTCTATAAAAGGTATATGCCTTTGTTTATACAAAAGGCAAAAGTGGTTTGTACCGTTTCAGAATTTTTGAAACAGGAAATTATAAGGCAGTATAAAGTTGCCGAAAAAAAAATACAGAATGTAGGAAGCGCGGCAAACCCAATATTTAAACCAATAGACTGGCAGGAAAGAGAAAACATTAAAGAGGAGTTTGCCGAAGGTTGCGAATATTTTGTTTTTGTTGCCGGCATTCATCCAAAAGGAAACCTGATGAACCTGCTAAAAGCTTTTTCCATTTTTAAAAAATGGCAGAAGACGAATATGAAATTATTGGTGGCCTCAAGATTAACGCCTCAGTTAGATGACATCGTTGAAAAATTGAAAACCTTTAAATACCGTGACGAAGTAAAAATGTTAGGCTATCTACCCGAAGATACATTAGCAAAAGTGGTGGCTGCAGCTTATGCATTGGTACATCCCGTTTTTGCCGAAAGTTTTGCCGTTCCTATAGTTGAAGCTATGCAATGTGAAGTGCCTGTAATCACTTCTGATAAAAGCAGTATGCGCGGGATTGGAGGTGAAGCTGCTTTATATGCCGACGCTTCAAACCCTGAAGAAATTGCCGCACAAATGAAACTAATTTTTAAAGATGAACAACTTCGCAGTAAACTTATTGCTGCGGGAAGACTACAGGTGCAAAATTTTTCGTGGGAAAAAACTGTCCAATTAATGTGGCAAAGTATTCAGCACGCGGTTTCTAAATAACTCCCTTACTTTTGACCTTGCAGGTACGAAAATTGATTTTGGTTACCTGAAACAATTACATCCGGTTTATTAATATTTTATAAAATGCAAACAAGCACTATTACTATTGAAGTTCATTTAGACGAGGATAAAGTTCCCGAACAAATAACATGGAAGGCCACCGACAGTACAGCCGATATGGCTCAAAAAGCAAAAGCGATGATGCTTTCGTTTTGGGACGGAACTGATAAAACTGCGCTGAGAATTGACCTTTGGACAAAAGATATGATGGTAGATGAAATGGCTGATTTCTTCTACCAAACAATGGTTACTATGGCCGATACCTATAACCGTGCTACACAACATGGTGAGTTAGCAGTTAAGATGAAAAACTTTGCGAAAGATTTCTATACAAAATTTAAAGAGGCACAGCTCGAAACAAATAAGCTTGTGAAATAATCACCATCTATACAATTAGTACAAATTAAAACGCTACAACAAATGAGTCTTGAACAAAATGTAATGGCCGAAATGAAAGACGCAATGAAAGCTAAGAACGAAGCAGCTTTACGCAGCTTACGTGCCATTAAAGCAGCAATAATAATAGCTAAAACAGCCGAAGGCGCAGGAGGCGAACTTAAAGAAGAAGACGAAGCAAAACTTTTGCAAAAGTTGGTGAAACAACGCCGCGACAGCCTGGAGATTTATAAGCAGCAAAACCGTGAGGACCTTGCCCAAAAAGAACAGGAAGAAATTGCTGTTATTGAAAAATTCTTGCCAAAGCAATTAACGGATGCAGAATTAAACGAGGCACTGTCAGTAATTATTTCTCAAACAGGTGCAACTTCTGCGGCAGATATGGGTAAGGTTATGGGTGCTGCTACAAAACAACTTGCAGGAAGGGCCGACGGAAAAGCTATATCTGCTGCGGTTAAAGAAATGCTTTCAAAATAAATAGTCATTCAAGTCATTGAGTCAATAAGTCATTTGGTCATTAAGGGAATTTTACATTTTGCATTGCCTTAAAATAACTGAATATCTCCTGACTGATTTTGTCTCAATCACACAATCACACAATCACTCGATCACTCAATGACCCAATAACTTCAATGACTACAAGACTTAACCCATGTTCATCGACATCATCTTCGTAATGCTAATGGTTCTTGCTATTTTTAAAGGTTATAGCCGTGGATTGATCGTGGCAATCTTTTCTTTGTTTGCATTTATGATTGGTTTGGCGGCAGCGTTAAAACTATCGGTAGTGGTTGCACAAAAAATTGGTGATAAAATGAATATAAGCGGTTATTTTTTACCAGTTATTTCGTTTGCAATTGTTTTTATTGCCGTTGTTTTTATTGTAAATGCAGCAGCAGGTTTAATACGAAAAGCAGTAAGGCTTGCATTTCTTGGATGGGTAGATTCATTTGCGGGGATTTTATTATACGCCGTAATGTATGGGATGGTATATAGTGTTATTCTGTTTTATGCAACAAAAATCAATCTTATTTCGCCCTACATGCAAACAGCATCCGTTACCTATTCTTTCTTAGCTCCTCTGGGGCCTAAAGTAATTGATGGGTTGGGAAAACTGTTGCCATACTTCAGTAACTTGTTTTCCGATCTGTCGAGCTTTTTTGAAGGCGTATCTCATAAAGCCAATACTAAACCAGTTTAAATTATATTCGCAATAATTCATGTACATTAGCGATACATAAAAAGGCAGGGGTTTGTGTTTTATAAACGTAATCCTATCTTTCGTATTATTTATGTTTATTTGTATAAATTCGATTGTTTGGCAATAAATTGACAATGGAGTACCAAATTAAACAACAGGATAAATTTAAATTTTTAGAAGTAGGTGAAGGAGAAACACTGATGCTGCTTCACGGCTTATTTGGTGCGCTCAGTAATTTCAAAGATTTAATTGAACATTTTCGTACAGATTATAAGGTGGTAGTTCCAATGCTTCCGCTGTTTGAACTGGATATTTTTCATACCACTGTTGGCGGTTTAGCAAAGCATGTTCATCGTTTTATTGAAGCACGCGGTTATACAAACGTTAACCTGTTAGGTAATTCGTTAGGCGGGCATGTAGCATTGGTTCATATATTAAAGCATCCCGAACAAATAAAGACCTTAACGCTTACAGGCAGTTCGGGTTTATTTGAAAGTGGAATGGGCGACAGTTATCCTAAACGGGGCGATAAGGAATACATTCGCAAAAAATCAGAGCTTACTTTTTACGATCCTGCAATGGCAAATGACGAATTGGTAAATGAAGTTTTTGAAATAACCAATAACCGTATTAAAGTAATTAAGATAATTGCACTTGCTAAAAGCGCCATCCGCAATAATCTTAACGAAGAGCTTAGCCAGATACAACAACCTACCTGTTTAATATGGGGAAATAACGATACCATTACCCCGCCATTTGTTGCCAAAGAATTTAAAAAGCTTATTCCAAACAGCGAACTTCATTTTATTGATAAGTGCGGCCATGCACCTATGATGGAAGTTCCCCACGAGTTTAACGTTATACTTAGCGACTTTCTTGCAAGGCACAGGCAACATGCAGCAGCGTTGGCTTAGAGTTTGCTGTCTTAGGTATAATAAAAAGAGAAGGAATATCCGAATGTTAGCCAGTCAATTAATTACTAATAACTATCCTACCGCAGAACCAGCAGATAAAGTATCGCTCGCTTTGCAATTAATGGAAGAGTATGATATTTTACATATTGCCATTGTTGACGATGATAAATACCTGGGATTGATTAGTAAAGATGATTTGCTGGATGTTAATATGAACGCAAAGCTAAAAGTTTTACAAAAAAATTTTTTTACAGGATCAGTAAAGGCAGGCGAGCATTTTTTATCTGCACTTAAATTAGCTTCGCAAAATAATTTGTCTATGGTTGCAGTAGTAAATGCCGAAAAGGATTGGGTAGGAGCCATTACCGGTCAGGAATTAGTAAAAGCTTCTGCTGCATTTACCGGCGCCGAAGAGCTTGGAGCTATTATCGTTTTAGAAATGGAGATGAAAAGCTATTCGTTTGGCGAGATTAGCAGGTTGGTAGAAACAAACGATGCATACATCACTCAGCTTAACACTGCTGCCGAAACCGAAACAGGCCTTTTGCTCGTTACTATCAAAATAAATAAACTGGAGATATCTGATATTATTGCTACCTTCCAGAGGTACGATTACAGCATTCGCTATTTTATTGGCGAAGAACATTATGAAAATGAACTGCGCTATAATTACGATAATTTAATGACCTATTTGAAAGTTTAATCCTGCCTAACCAACACATCTGTTTAAAATCTAAGTAGGTTTTTAAAAAATACAGATTGTAAAACCTGCTCTTAAAGTTTTTTTACAAACCTTTAAAATATAAATTTGGCATTTATAAAATTCGAATACTCCTGTAATGCATAATTTATACAGGCTATTATTGCTAACTATTATATTTACTTCAGGCACTGTGATAACCTGTTTTTGCCAGCTTACAGATACAGTGGTGCAACAGGATACAATGCATCATCGTGCAGCATCCGATACATCTTCTGTTGCAGATACATCAAACCGTTCGGTTATTATAGCTAACGTAAATATTACAGGTTTTAAAAAAACAAAGCTATATATTATTGAAAGAGAAATACCCTTTAAAGAAGGAGACGTTATTTCACGGTCTGACCTTCCTGCTAAACTCGTTTTATGTAAGCAGCAATTGATGAACACCTCTTTATTTGTTGACGTAATTGTAACTATAGAACGAGAACAGAGCGATCTTGTTTTTGTAAATGTTCTGATTAAAGAACGGTGGTACTTATTTCCGCTGCCTTACTTTAAAGTGGTTGACCGTAATTTTAACGAGTGGCTGGTACAAAACAAGGGCAACCTGCAAAGGGTTAATTATGGCCTAAAGTTTATGCAAAACAATGTAAGCGGCCGAAACGATAAGCTTAATATCTGGCTTATCGGCGGTTACACAAGGCAGGCCTCCCTCCGTTACGAAAACCCTTTTATTGATAAATATCTTAAGCATGGTATAAACATCGGTTTATCGTACAGCCGCACACACGAAATAAATTATGCCACCGACTTTAATAAGCAAAAGTTTTTAAAAGTCCCCGATGAGTTTCTTATTACATCTTTCTCTGTAGATCTTGGTTATTCTTACCGTCCTGCTATAAAAACCCGTCATAACTTCAGAGTATCCTACAGCGATCTCAGCGTAAAAGATACCGTTCTGCTCAGCAATCCTAATTTTTTTCCTGCCGGATTAAGGCGCGTACGTCTTCCGGATGTGGGTTACCAGATTGAATATTATAACGTAGATTATATCCCCTACCCTTTGAAAGGATTTTATGGCGAAGCACGCTTATACAAACGTTTTGGCTTACACACTGGTGTTTGGGAAACCGGTGGCAAAGCAAGCTACAGCTTTAAGATGTTTCCAAAAACTTATATGGAGTTTCAGGCCGCAGGCCTTTTACGTTTGCCTTTTCATCAATCTTATTTTTCAACCCGTATGTTTGGTTCAACCGATTTATACATGCGCGGCCTCGAATATTATGTAATTGAAGGAGTAGCAGGTGGCATGGTGCGTGCCACTGCAAAAAGAGAAGTAGCATCGTTTAGTATTCCAACCTTTATAAAAAGTAAATCGCACGATAAAATTCCTTTTCGTATTTTTCTTAAAGGTTTTGGTGATGCCGGTTATGCTTACTCTCCCAATCCTGGAACCAGTTTTTTAAATAACAGGCTGCTTCGTACAGGAGGCGTGGGCATAGATATACTAACTTTTTACGATGTAGTTTTAAAGCTTGAATACAGCTTTAACCAGTTTGGCGAAAAAGGCTTATTTGTACATAGCAAAAGCGATTTTTAATATTGATCCTGGCGTAAGCTGAAATGAAACTTTTTTAAAAGAGAAACAGGTTTAATATGTATGCAGTTGGTAATCTTAAATCATTTTCAAGCAATTTCTAATTACCTTCAAAAAAACAACCGACTAATTTTTTAATGAAAGTAGCCATTTATAGTCGCGGCCTCGATTCCGAGCAGGAAGTGTTGTTGCTTACCCTGCTTGAGGAACTTACCAGAAATCATGTAAAAATTTATTTACACAAATCGTTGGTAGGTGAGCAGTCTGCTCTTAATATATTGCCTATAAAGTTTTCTGTCTTTTCACGCCACGAAGACCTCGATCAAACATTCGATTGTATGATAAGCCTTGGTGGCGATGGCACCATGCTCGACTCTGCCACCCTTGTGCGAAATAAAAAAATACCTATTATGGGTATAAACTTTGGCCGCCTCGGTTTTTTGGCAAGCATCAGCAAAGAGCAGGTAGCCTCAGCGGTAGAGGCGCTGGTTAACGGTACTTACGGAATTGAAAAAAGAACTTTGTTACATCTTGATGCAAGTATTTCTTTATTCGGCGATGCCCCTTTTGCCTTAAACGAATTTGGCATACATAAAAGAGACATTTCGCCGATGATAAAAATTCATACCTATTTAAATGGCGAATTCTTAAACAGTTACTGGGCAGATGGGTTGATTGTTTCTACACCCACAGGCTCTACCGGTTATAATATGAGCTGTAACGGCCCAATTGTTTTTCCCGACAGTGCAAGTTTTGTAATAACGCCGGTTGCCCCGCATAATTTAAATGTTCGCCCCATTATTATTCCCGATGATAATATTGTAAGCTTTGAAGTAGAAGGCCGTACCGACCAGTTTATTTGTACAATGGATTCGCGGCGCGAGATAGTTGAAAAAGACGTTCAGCTTGCTATAAAAAAAGAAGAATTCAGCATACCGCTGGTAGTATTAAGCGAAAATAGTTTTTTAACAACTCTTAGAGAAAAGTTAACATGGGGATTAGATAAAAGAAATTAATACATATTTAAAAGAAATTGGGTTGTTTTGTATTATCCATTTTTATTTGGAGAAAAATATTTTATGAAACAACCCATTAACACCTCATCTTTTGCCTGCAATGTTGATGCAATTCTATTACCCGGTACGGGTTCAATTTCTGATAGGTCTGACGTAGCAAGGAAAAAAAATTATATACAAATGAAAAAAATAGCCGTTGTACTTTTTGCTGTTATTATAAGCATCAGCAGTCGTGCACAGATCATGAATGGTTATGTCCAGCAAGGCGAGTTTGGTTTAGCTGTTGGTGCCGGTCATTATTTTGGAGACCTTAATACACGTGCAGCTTTAAACCGCCCTAAGTTTAGTGCAGGCGCTTTTTTTCGAAAGCAGTTTAGTAATTATATAGGTTTAAAAATCGCAGCTAATTATGCCCGCCTCGGTTATTCTGATGTTTACAGTAACAACGAAACTCAAAAACGCCGAAACTTAAGCTTTAATACCAACCTTTGGGAGTTTGCTGTTAGTGGCGATTTTAATTTCTTCAAATTTTATCCGGGAGTAGAAGGCTTTACTTACACGCCGTATGTATCCTTAGGTGTAGGTGTTTTCTCATACGATCCATTTGCTTTTCTTGGGGGTGAAAAATATTTTTTGCGCCCTTTAGGAACCGAAGGGCAGGGAAGTGCAGCTTACCCCGAACGTAAATTTTACAGCACGATGGGATTATGCATTCCGGTAGCTGTTGGTTTTAAATATAATGTTTCCGAAAAAATAAATCTGTTTGCTGAAGTTGGTTACCGTTTTACAAATACAGATTACCTCGATGATGTAAGCACCACTTATGCTCCTGATGCATTTCAACCTTTGCCAAATGGTAATCCATCTGCAGCCATGTTACTCTCAGACCGCAGTTACGAAACCGGAACGCCTATAGGCATTAAAGGGCGGCAGCGTGGCAACAGCTCTCAAAAAGATGCTTATGTTATTGCGCAGGTAGGTGTGTCATTCAACTTGTCTTCTTATAAATGCCCAACTGTTAAATAGAAAATGCAGGTTGCTTTAGAATAAACAATACAGCTATTTATATTGGATCATAAAGTTTTATTCAGCTATAAGAAAAATAAGTATAGTCTTATTTAATAAATACTTCGTTTATGATTAGTTGTCTTGTGGCGTTAATTTTTACATTCACATAAATTTTCCACTTGTCTTCACTTATCTTTTTACCTTCTACTACACCCTCTGCAGGTATATATGCAGAATTATTACAGCCATAGATGCAAAAGGCATTATAATAAAACTTCATGGCAGAAAGACTATCGCTATAATAATTAAAGGATGTAAGGGAAGGATTAATTTCGAAAAAAAACTTTTCACCCCATATGCCATCAGCTATTTCCGGACATTCAGTATGTACTTTTTCATAGCTGAATACTATATTAATCCCGGATTTTACTGTAGCATAAAATGTTCCTTCCGGGTTCGTTAGAGTATCTACTTTCGCATTTGTTTTGAAATCAAATTTATAAGTATCATTAGGACAATCCTTACCTGTATGCTTCTTACAGCCTGATAAAATATAAATAATAAGTGTTAAGGCAAAAAGTCGTTTCATACAATTTTATACTCCTGACAACAACTAACTTTCTGCCGTTGCATCGAAACCAAATTTTTTCTATGTTTGTATTGGTCCCTTTTAAAATTTAATCAATCATCACCAGAAGTGTTTACTGCTATTGATATTATTCTCTCAATTTTTTCTGCACAGGCTATTTAAAAAAGTTAACCAATGAGAAAAATTCTTGTTTCTATTGCTTTTGCTTTAATTATTGTTCGCACGTATGCCGATGAAGGCATGTGGCTGCCTTTGTTATTAGGTCAGCAGGTATATAAAGACATGGTGAACCGGGGACTAAAGCTGAAGCCCGAACAGTTGTACAGCGCCAACAAATCATCTTTAAAAGATGCAATCATTATTTTTGGCGGGGGCTGCACTGGTGAGATAGTAAGCAGCCAGGGATTGATATTTACCAATCATCATTGCGGATATAACCAGATTGCTGCTGCCAGTACGGTAGAAGCTAATTACCTGCACGATGGCTTTTGGGCTATGGACAAATCAAAAGAAATTCCGTCAGCTAACTTATCTGTAAAATTTTTAAACCGGATAGAAGATGTAACCAAAAGAGTGCTCGACAGCCTTAGCGGGTTAACAGGAAGCGAGCGTGCCACAAGATTAGAGCGTGTTCAAAAAAACATGGTAAGCGAAGTAACAGGCAATAACGATTTTAAAAGCGCTGTTGTTGCCAGCATGTTTAAAGGAAACCAGTTCTTTTTGTATTTGTACGATGTATATAAAGATGTTCGCCTTGTAGGAACACCACCCGAAAGCATTGGTAAGTTTGGAGGCGATACCGACAACTGGGAGTGGCCGCGCCATACAGGTGACTTTTCGGTGTTTAGAGTGTATATGAGCAGGGATGGTAAGCCTGCTGATTACAGTCCTTCCAACGTTGCCTATAAGCCAAAGTATTATTTACCTGTCTCCATAAAAGGGATTAAAGACGGCGATTATGCTATGATCTATGGCTTTCCCGGAGGCACTAACCGTTACGAATCTTCTTATGGAATAAAACTTTCAACAGACATCAATAATCCTGCGTTGGTAAAGCTCCGCGATATGCGCCTGAAGTATATGTTTGAAGAGATGAAAAAATCGCCTGATGTAAAACTGAAGCTTGCAGGCAGCTACGCTTCCATAGCCAACTACTGGAAGTTTTACGAAGGCGAAACTAAGCAGTTAATGAAATACGATGTTTACGGACAGAAACAAAAAGCTGAACAGGCATACATAACATGGGCAAAGGGTAAGCCCGAATATGAAAATATCTTTAACGAGTATGCATCAAATTACGAAGCTTGGAAACCTTATGCAATGCACAGAGTTTATATTGAAGAAGGTATTAAAGGATCTCCATTATTAAAATTTGTAAGCTCTTCATGGATTGATAGCCTTGAAAAAGTGCTCTCGAAAAAAGATGCTTCCAAAGAAGATATAAACAAAGCCATTGAAAAGGCTGACTCTACACGTAAAGCTTTTATTGCTTCAGAAAACAAAATAAGCGACCGCAATATTACGGCAGATGTTTTAAGAATGTTTTACGAAGACATTGATAAAAGCCAGCATCCAAAAAACTTTTACCAGGACTTGTTTAGAGAGTATGGAGATAACATGGAAGCCTATCGCAAATATACCGATCAGGTGTTTACCACAACCATGGCTTTTGACGATGAAGCATGGAAGCAATTTAAAAATCGTCCACGGTTGCAAGACCTGCCGAACGATCCTGCATATAAGCTTGCTTCTACTTTCATTAAAAACTATAATGATAAGTATGGAACCATTTATAGTTCGTTCACAACCAAAAATAATGAGTTTGCAAGATTGTATTTAAAAGGTATAATGGATCAGGATAAAGCACGGGCAGCAAAAATGTATCCTGATGCAAACTTTACCATGCGTGTAAGCTTTGGTAATGTAAAAAGCTATAATCCCCGCGATGCAGTTCATTACGATGAGGTTACTACAATGAAAGGCGTGATGGAAAAATACAAGCCCGGAGATTATGAATTTGACTTACCAAAAAAATTTATTGATCTGTATAAAGCAAAAGACTTTGGAAGATATGCAGATGCCAGGGAAAAAGATGTTGTGGTTGGCTTTATAACTACAAACGATATTACCGGGGGCAACTCCGGCTCGCCTGTTATTAATGCCAATGGCGAATTAATAGGCCTTGCCTTCGACGGCAACTACGAAGCCCTAAGCCACAAACTTGCATTTGATAAAGACCTTAACCGCACCATTTGTATTGATGTAAGATATGTGCTGTGGTGTATTGAAAAGTTAGGCGGGGCAAAGAACGTTGTTGATGAATTGAAACTGGTAAGTAAGTAGTGTTTTTTTAGATTAAGGGGATAGGCGAAGCAACGATAGAATACTGTGTGGCGCAACGACAATTTTTAAAAGCGAAGATTAAGCAATTGAAAATCAGTAGGAATATTTTTTTAATAGGAATTAGCACTTAGGTCTCACTTTGTTTTTGATTATTTTCTAAACGTACTGGCTCTGACTGCATCATTCTTCTTATAAGTACATCAAAAATTGTGTTCATGTTATTTCGTCTATTGAATC
>JAABUN010001310.1_pt1 | contig 56327 bp, 40 predicted proteins | sample 5559311 | NCBI WGS metagenome assembly JAABUN01 (sample SAMN10711877, study PRJNA513370) | rock metagenome | isolation source: Antarctica rocks | place: Antarctica: Victoria Land, Siegfried Peak sud
TGCTGCGCACCACGCCGAAGATGCGCAAGAGCGACAGGAACAGGTTCAGGAAGTCCAGATAGAGCGTCAGGGCGGCGAGGATGGCGTAGTTGCTCGCGGCGTCGGTGGTCGCCGCCATGCGCTTGATCTTCTGCGTATCCGCCGCCGTCAGCCCCACGAACACGAAGACCGACACGTAGGTGATAATCCAGTAGATTAGGGGATTATTGAGGAAAAAGTTCACGAGCGAGGCGAGGATCATGCCGATCAGCACCATGAACAGGATGTTGCCGAGGCCCGTGAGGTCGCGCTTCGTGGTGTAGCCGACCACCGACATCACCGCGAACAGCCCCGCCGTGGTGAAGAACGCCGTGGCGATGCTCGCCCCGGTGTAGACGAGGAAGATCGCGCTGAGCGACAGCCCCGTCAGTGCCGCGTAACCGATGAACAGCGCACTCGCCACCGCCGGGGACAACTTATTGATCGCCGCCGCGAAGGTGAACACGAAGATCAGTTGCACCACAAAGAGGCCGATGCTGAGCATCGGGTTGCCGAAGAAGATGTTCCGCAGGCTCTCGGTGCGGGCCACAGTCGCGGCCACGCCGCCCGTGATGAGCAGGCCCGCCGCCATCCATGTGTAGACGCGGGTGATAAATGCGTTCACCCGTAGTTGTGCGTCCGCCGATGCGGGCAAGGGATAAGACATGCGCGTACTCCTCCGTTGATCGCTCATTCGTTTCGATGCGGATCGCTCGCGGTCGCCCGTCGCAGGGGGGACGAACACCGCCGTGTGCATCACGAATGATGCCGGTGGTTCGCCCGCAGTACCCGCACGGGAAGAGCGCGTTTCGCACCGAAAGTATACATCAAACGGGCAGGGCAGTCGCGTCCGCACGCCCTACATCCGCCCGTTGTCTTTTCGGTACTGGCACACCTGCCCGTACATGCGGCACTCATGTTGCGGCGGCGTCGTCGGGTGTCGCGCCCTCTCGCCCTGCGACCGCTCCTGTGTGTCCGCACCCCGTTTTGGGGTTCGCCCGCCGCGATGCTCACGACGTGTACAGTACGACGTTCAGTGCCGTCATTCGCTCCCGTGCAAGACACGGGGGGTGTGAGAGGAATGCCCCGCGTGGTCGTCGTACCGCCCGCCGCTCTGCATGGAGATTCGCCCATGTTGCCACCACCCGCACGGGTCGCGGTGTTCCGCGCCCTGCCAGGGTTGGGCGATGTGCTCTGTGCCGTTCCCGCCCTTCGCGCAGTGAGGGCCGCATACCCCGAAGCGCGAGTGACGCTGATCGGCGTCGAGGCGACGCGCCCCCTCGCCCTGCGCTTCGGGCGATATGTGGACGAATTCCTCCCCTTTCCCGGCTATCCGGGGCTGCCGGAAGGGGTGCCGGACGACGCGGGGGCGATTGTAGCCTTTTTCGCGGCGGCGCGGGCGCGGCGGTTCGACCTTGCCTTTCAGATGCACGGGAGCGGCGGCGTCACGAACCCGGTGGTGGCGCAACTCGGCGCGAAGGTAGCCGTCGGCTACCACGCGCCGGACGCGCCCCTGCCCCCCGGTTTCGCCGTCGCCTTGCCCTATCCCGAAGACGCGCCGGAAGTGTGGCGGAATCTGCGCCTCGTCGCCGCCGCCCTCGGCGTGCAGACAGGGCAGGCAGGGCAGGCCGACGACCCCGCCTTTGCATTCCCCGTGATGCCCGACGACCGCCGCGCCCTCGCCGCGCTCCTTGCCCCCGCCGAAGCCCTCGCCCTCGCCCCCGGCGACTACGCTATCGTCCATCCGGGGGCGTCGGTCGGGGCGCGGCGGTGGCCCGCCGACCGCTTCGCGCAGGTCGCGGACGCCCTTGCCGCCCGTGGTCTGCGCGTGGTCCTAACCGGCACGGCGGCGGAAAGCGCGATCACGCGGGCAGTCGCGGCGGCGATGACGCATCCCGCGCTCGACCTCGCGGGGCGCACCGACCTCGGCCCGCTCGCGGCCCTGCTCGCGGATGCGCGGCTCGTGCTCTGCAACGACACGGGGGTGTCGCACCTCGCCGCCGCGTTGCGCGTGTCGAGCGTGGTGCTGTTCACCGCCAGCGACCCCGCACGTTGGGCACCCCTCGACCGGGCGCGGCACCGCGTCCTCACGGGCGGGGCGGCGGTCACGGTCGCGGATGCCCTTCGGGAGGTAGATGTGCTACTCGCGGGGTCGGCGGTCGGCGGTCGGCGGTCGGCAGAAAATGCAGTCGCCACGCAGCACGCGGCACCCGACACACGGCACGTCCCCACCGCCGACCGCCGACCGCCGACCGCCGACCCCGCGCAGCGGGTCTTGGCGGTGCGCCTCGACAATCTGGGCGACGTGGCGATGCTCGGCCCCGCGCTGCGGGCGGTGAAGGCGGCGTTGCCGGGGTCGCACCTGACGCTGCTGTGTTCACCCGCCGGGGCGCAGGTCGCGCCGCTGCTGCCGTGGGCGGACGAAACTATTGTCCATCGGGCGGTGTGGCAGGATGCGTCGGGGGCGTTGCCGCTCGACCCGGCGCGGGAACGGGCGTTCGCGGAGATGCTACGGGCGGGCAACTACGACGCCGCCCTGATCTTCACCAGTTTCTCGCAATCGCCGTGGCCCCCGGCGTACGCCGCCTACCTCGCCGGTATCCCGGTGCGCGTCGGGCAATCGCGGGAGTTCGGCGGCAGTCTGCTCACACGGTGGGTGACGCCGCCCCCCGACGCCGCGCATCAGATAGACCGCAACCTGCATCTCGTGGCGGAAGCGGGCTTCGCGCCGCAGGGGACGCAGATGGCACTCGTGCCGCCCCCGGAGGCGCACGCGGCGGCGGAAGCGGCGTTGCGCGGCGTCGGTATCGCGCCGGGGGAGCCGTTCGCGGTGCTGGCACCGGGGGCGAGTGCGGCGGCGCGGCGGTACGACCCGGCCCGCTTCGCCCGCGTCGCGGCGCAGTTCGCGGCGCACACGGGCTGGCCCGTGGTCGTGGTCGGCAGCGAGCGCGACGGCGAGCGCATGGGGCCGGTTCTCGACCTCGCGGCGTCCCACCCGGAGGGTAGCCGCCCGCTCGTGCGCTCGCTCGTAGGCAAAACGGACGTACCTGCCCTCGTCGCCCTGATCGGGCGGGCGCGGCTCCTGTTCGCCAACGACAGCGGCCCGATGCACTTCGCGGACGCCCTCGGTGTGCCGATGGTCATCCTCTACAGCGGCACCGAACGGGAATCGCAGTGGGAGCCGCGCCACGCCCCCGCGACGCTGCTCCGCGTCCCCACGCCCTGCGCCCCCTGCCACCTGTTCGAATGCCCGTACCACATGGAGTGCCTCGACATCGCGCCGGAACGGGTGGTCGAGGCGGCGGTCGCGCTGCTGGCGCAACAGCCGTTAGCCGTCAGCCGTCAGCCGTCAGTGGGACGCGACGACGTGGTTGCTCGCTCTTTGCTAGCGGCCAACGGCTAACGGCTAACGGCTACGCCGACAAAGGAGGCTTCCCCGTGCGCATCCTCACATGGCACATCCACGGCAGTTACCTGTACTACCTGACGCAGGTGCCGCATACCTTCTACCTGCCCACGAAACCGGGGTGGCCCACGGGCTACGGCGGGCGGCGCGGCAATTTCCCGTGGGGCGCGAATGTGGTGGACGTTCCGGCGGAGCGCGTGCGCGACACGGAGTTCGACGCCATCCTCTTCCAGAGCCGCCAGAACTGGGAAATCGATCAGCACGACCTCCTCAGCGAGGCGCAACGGCGGCTGCCGCGCCTCTACCTCGAACACGACCCCCCCCGCGATTCGCCCACCGACACGCGCCACCCCGTGAATGACCCCGCCGTGACGCTTGTGCATGTCACGCACTTCAACGACCTGATGTGGGACAGCGGGCGCACGCCGACGCGGGTGATCGAGCATGGCGTCATCCTGCCCCCCGGAGCGGCGTATTCGGGCGAACTCGCACGCGGGTTGGTCGTGGTCAACGGCTTGCGGCATCGTGGGCGGCGGCTCGGTGCCGATCTGTTCGAGCGCGTGCGCGGGGAAATCCCGCTCGACCTCGCGGGGATGCAGTCGGAGGAATTGGGCGGCTTGGGGGACGTGCCGCACGACGACCTGCCCGCCGTAGCTTCGCGGTATCGCTTCTTCTTCAACCCGATCCGCTACACGAGCATGGGGCTGGCGGTGTGCGAGGCGATGCTGCTCGGAATGCCGGTGATCGGTCTGGCGACGACCGAGATGGCGACGGCGGTGGAAAACGGCGTCTCCGGCTACGTGGACACCGACATTAACGCGCTCATCGCGCACATGCGCCGCCTGCTCGACGACCCCGACGAGGCGCGACGGCTCGGTGCCGGGGCGCGGCGGGCGGCGGAACGACGGTTCGGCATCGGGCGGTTCGTGGGGGATTGGGAGGCGGCGTTGAAGGCCGCAGTGGCAGCGAGCGGCGAGCGGCGAGCGGCGAGCGAATACAAAAAAGCAGCGGGTTGATCGGTTCGTATTGCTCGCCGCTCGCCGCTCGCCACTATCCACTATCCAAGGAGGGTCACATATGACGCGGCGCATCGCCCTGATTTCGGAACACGCCAGCCCCCTGAGCATCCTCGGTGGGGTGGATAGCGGCGGGCAGAATGTCTACGTGGCGCAGCTTGCCCGCCACCTCGCCGCGAGCGGCTACGAGGTGGATGTGTTCACGCGCCGCGACAACCCGCTGTTGCCGAAGGTCGCGGAGTGGGTGAGCGGCGTGCGCGTCTACAATGTCCCCGCCGGCCCCGCGCAGTTCGTGCGCAAAGAGGAGATGCTGCCGCACATGACGGCCTTCGCGGCGTGGATGCTGCGCCACATGCGCAAGCAGAAGCGACCGTACGACCTCGTCCACGCGAATTTCTGGATGAGCGGCCTCGTCGCGGCGGAGATCAAGCGCGAGATCGGCACGCCCTTCGCCATCACCTTTCACGCGCTCGGTCGCGTGCGGCGGCAGTTTCAGGGCGACGCCGACGCCTTCCCAGACGCCCGCTTCGGGGCGGAAGACCGCATTGTCGCGGAGGCCGATCACCTGATCGCGGAGTGTCCGCAAGACGAAGAAGACCTCATCAACCTCTACAACGCCGACCCCGCCCGCATCACGATCATCCCCTGCGGCTTCGACCCCAACGAACTCTGGCCGATTTCGAAGCCGCTCGCCCGCGCCGCCCTCGGCTTCGCCCCGGAGGAGCCGCTCGTGCTGCACGTCGGGCGCATGGTGACGCGCAAGGGCGTGGACAACACGATTCGCGGCTTCGCTCGCCTCGTACACGAACACGGCGTCCCGGCCCGCCTCGTGGTCGTCGGCGGCGAAGGCGACAGCCCCGATGTGCAGGCGACGCCGGAGATCGGGCGGCTGATGGGCATCGCGGCGGACGAAGGCGTCGCGGAGCGCGTCGTCTTCACGGGGCGGCGCGGGCGCGACGTGCTGAAGCAGTACTACAGTGCCGCCGACATCTTCGTCACGACGCCGTGGTACGAGCCATTCGGGATCACGCCGCTGGAGGCGATGGCGTGCGGCACCCCGGTTGTGGGGGCGAATGTCGGCGGCATCAAGTTCACGGTGCGCGACGGCGAGACGGGCTACCTCGTGCCGCCGAACGACCCCGACGCCCTCGGCGAGCGGCTGGCGCACCTCTACGCGCACCCGAAATTGCTCACCGTGTTCCGCAAGCAGGCGATTCGCCGCGCCAACGATCTGTTCTCGTGGCGGCGCGTGGCGGACGCTGTGGCGACATTGTATGAGGAAATCCTGACCGCCGCGCAACCGGAGCGCGTGGGCGAGAGCGAACGGCTGGCGACGGTGGATCGCAATTTCGACGGGGCGATACATACCCTGCACGAGGCCCGCCGCCGAATGCGTGCGCCCATCGCCGAGGCCGCCGCCGTGATCGGGGAAGCCTTCGCCCGCGACGGTCGGCTGCTCATCTGCGGCAACGGCGGCTCGGCGGCGGACGCGCAGCACATGGCGGCGGAGTTCGTCGGTCGCTTCAAGAACCCCGACCGGCGCGGCCTGCCCGCCCTTGCCCTCTCCGCCGATTCCGCCGTGATGACCGCGTGGAGCAACGACTACGGCTACGAATCCGCCTACGCACGGCAGGTAGAGGCGTTCGGGCGACCGGGCGATGTGCTGCTCGGTATCAGCACGAGCGGGCGCAGCCGCAATCTCATCCACGCCTTCGAGGCGGCGAAGCGAGGCGGCATCACCTGCATTGCCCTCACGGGAGGCGACGGCGGGAAGCTGCGCCCGCTCGCGGACGTGTCGCTGATCGTGCCGAGCACCGACACGCAGCATATTCAGGAGGTGCATACGGTGACGATGCACGCCTTGTGCGAACTGGTCGAGGAACATGTGCTGCGCGTGCCGCACGAGAGCCGCCCCGCCCTCACCCATGTCGTGCCGGTGCGCCACCTATGGGCCGTGCCGTATGCTGACCGGGAAGCGGCGAACAGCCAGCGGGCGACGGGCAACGGGGCGGGGATGCAGGCCGAGGCGTTGGACGATTGAAATGCGCCCCCCAGCCCCCCTCCCCTGCGGGGGAGGGGGGAGAACGGTTGCAGCACCGAGGCGTATCGGGAACGCCCGGTACGTGCCGTGGTTCTCCCCCTTCCCCACGGGGGGAGGGGCGCATTTCATGAGAACGCATGCGTCCTAAGTACATTGGAGGCACACATTGCAAGACCTGACGGGGAAAGTCGCGCTCATCACGGGCGGGGCATCGGGGTTGGGGGCGGCATTATGCAGCGTGCTCGGCGCGGCGGGGATGGTCGCGGTCGTTGCTGACCTCGCAACCGAGCGGGCGGAGGCGGTCGCCGATGAGATACGAGGCGCGGGCGGGCAAGCGATAGTTCTGTCGCTCGACGTGACCGACGAGGGTTCGATCATGAGCGCGGTGGGGCGGGTGGTGCAGACGTACGACCGGCTCGACGTGCTGATTAACAGCGCGGGGATAGACCACACGCTGCCCATCGAGGAACTGACGGTGGCGCAATTCGACCGCGTGTGCGACGTGAACCTGCGCGGGCCGTTTGCGATGACGAAAGCGGTGTGGCCCGTGATGACGCGGCAGGGGCGCGGGCATGTGGTAAACATCACGAGCACCGCCGCGAAGCGCAGTTGGGCGAACGCCGCCGCCTACCACGCGAGCAAGTGGGGGTTGCTCGGCATGAGCAACGGGCTGCATGTCGAGGGGCGACCGCTCGGCATCAAGGTGACGGCGGTGATTACGGGCGGGATGCGCACGCCGTTCATCTTCGACCGCTTCCCCGGCACGCCGCCGGAGGTGCTGCAGGACCCCGCCGACGTGGCGGAGACCGTGCGCTACGTCCTCTCGCAGCCCGCCGATGTGGTGATGCCCGAAGTCCTCGTGATGAGTATGCGGGAAACGAGTTGGCCGTGACGGAAAGAACCCCTCCTCCACCTGCAATCTTCCTCGACAAGGACGGCACGCTGATTGAAGACGTGCCGTACAACGCCGACCCTGACCTGATCCGGCTGCTACCGGGGGCCGGAGAGGGGGCGCGATTACTGCACGACGCGGGCTACGCGCTCGTGGTGGCGACGAATCAGAGCGGCATCGCACGGGGGTACTTCCCGATGTCCGCGATTGCGGGGGTGGAGGCGCGGTTGCGGGAGTTGCTCGCGCCCGTGCCGCTCGCGGGCTTCTACCATTGCCCGCACCACCCGTCGGGCGTGGTGGCGGAGTACGCGACCGAGTGCGACTGCCGCAAACCGGCACCGGGGATGCTGCTCCGCGCCGCGACGGAATTGCACCTCGACCTCGCCCGCTCTTGGATGGTGGGCGATATCCTCAACGATGTGGAGGCGGGCCGTCGCGCCGGGTGCCGCGCCGCGCTGGTAGACAACGGCGGCGAGACCGAATGGCTCCCCGGCCCGCACCGCACTCCTGACCTCCTCGCCCCCGACCTCCTCATCGCTGCCCGCCTCATCCTCGAATACGAAACCGAAGATGAAACCGGGATCGAACCACCAAGGCACGGAGAGCACCAAGGGGATTTATCAGGATAGAACCGTTTTATCGTATCCTCCGTGTGTTCCTTGGTGTTCTCCGTGCCTTGGTGGTTCGATGCGCATTTTGGGGGTGTGGGTGGGCGAGTTGCGGCGGTTGGTGGCAGGGTTCGCGGGGCGGCGGGTGCTGGTGATCGGCGAGGCGATGCTCGACCGCTACCTGCACGGCGACGCGCACCGCCTCGCCCGCGAGGCACCCGTGCCGGTGGTCGCGGTGGCGCGGCGCGAGGACAGCCCCGGCGGGGCCGCGAACACCGCCGCGAATGTCGCCGCCCTCGGTGCGGCAGTCGTGTTCCTCTCCGTGGTCGGGGACGACGCCGAGGGCGACGCGCTCCGGGCCGCGCTGCGCGAGCGAAACGTGCTTCAGGGATATGTTTTTGCGCAAGCGGGGCGGGCGACGCTGGCGAAGAACCGCGTGCTGGCGGCGGGGCAATTGCTCGTGCGCTTCGACGGGGGCGACACCGACGACGCGGCCCCGGAGATACAGGACGCGCTCGTCGCGGCCCTCGAAGCGGAGTACCCGCGCTGCGACGCCGTGATCGTCTCCGACTACGGCTACGGTGTGCTGACGGCGCGGGTGCGCGGGGCATTGGCGCGGCTACGCGAACGCGATCCGCGCCCGCTGCTCGTGGATGCGAAGGATTTGCCCGGATACCGCGATCTGCGTCCCACGGCGATCACGCCGAACTACGAAGAGGCCCGCGCCCTGCTCGGCATTGAGCGCGTCGCGGGTGGCGACCGGGCGGCGCAGATCGCAGCGCACGCGGGCGATCTGTTCGTGCTCACGGGGGCAGCGCGTGTCGTTGTCACGCTCGATGTGGAGGGCGCGATTGTGCTGACGCGGGGCGAACCGCCGCTGCACCTGCCCGCGTATGCCCGCACCGACGGCACACAGACGCGCACCACCGGGGCGGGCGACACCTTCGCGGCGGCCTTCGCGCTCGCGCTCGCGGCGGGCGGCTCTGCCACCGACGCGGCGCGGGTCGCGTCGGTGGCGGCGGGCGTGGTCGTGGCCCGCCCCGGCACCGCCGCGTGTACGCACGCGGAACTGCTCGCCGCGTTCGCTGCCGCGCCGGGGGACGGCAACGGCGAGGACGTCACCGAATCGCACGATTGGAGCCTCGCGGGACTGCTGCCGGTGGTGGCGGCGTACCACGCGGCGGAGCGGCGCGTCGTGTTCACGAACGGCTGCTTCGACATCCTGCACCGGGGCCATACCGACCTCTTGGCGGCGGCGCGGGCGCGGGGCGACGTGCTGATCGTGGGCGTCAACACCGACGCGAGCGTGCGCCGCCTCAAGGGGCCGACGCGCCCCGTGAACCGCCTGCCGGAACGGGCGGCGGTACTCGCGGCCCTGCGCAGCGTGGATCACGTCGTCGCTTTCGCGGACGGTGAGGACGACCCGCAGCACCTCATCCGCACCCTGCGTCCGCACGTCTTCGTCAAGGGCGGCGACTACACCCGCGACACGCTGCCCGAGGCTGCCCTCGTGGAATCGCTCGGCGGCGCGGTCGTCATCCTGCCCTACCTGCCCGATCACAGCACCACGCGCACCATCGCCCGCGCCTCGGCGGGGGGAGGGACGGAAGGCCGATGAACCACAAAGACACGAAGACACAAAGGATATACAGACGTGAAATTATTAAACTCGCTTCTTGTACCAATTGTGGGTGAAGGTGGCGTAGGGGCGGTTCGTGAACCGCCCTCCCCGGTGGGTGCCGATCTTCCCCGTCGCATCGAGGCGCGGCACGAGGGCGGTTTACGAACCGCCCCTACGTACCGACCCCGCATTGCCGCCACTTCCACCCGCGTTTGGTATTACACGTTTTCCTTCGTGTCTTCGTGTCTTTGTGGTTCGTCTAGTTTTCATTGCCGGGGTCTGCGATGAGCGGCGCGTGGGCGGACGCCCGGAATGTGCTGTGCGTGCGGCTCGACAGCATGGGCGATTTGCTGATGACCACGCCCGCCCTGCGTGCGGTGCGCGACCACGACGGGGGGAAGCGGCGGGTGACGCTGCTCACGTCGCCCGCCGGGGCAGTCACGGCGCGGTATCTGCCGGAGGTGGACGCGATTGTCACGTATGACGCGCCGTGGATGAAGGCGACCGCGCCCCGCGAGAACAGCGGGCCGGAGTTTGCGCTGATTGAGACTTTGCGGGCGGGCAAGTACGACGCGGCGGTTGTCTTCACGGTGTTCAGCCAGAACCCGTGGGCGGCGGCCCTGCTCTGCCACTTGGCGGATATCCCCCTGCGCCTCGCCTACAGCCACGAGAACCCGTACGGCCTGCTCTCCAACTATGCCCCCGACCCCGACCCCGACCCGGCGGGGGGTATCCGTCACGAGGTGCGGCGGCAACTCGACCTCGTGGCGACGGTGGGCTACACGGTGGCGGACGAACGGCTCACCTTCGCGGTGCCGCCGGGGGCGCGGGAGCGCGTCGCGGCCCTGCTCGACGACGCGGGGATAGACCGCGCCCGCCCGTGGCTCGTGCTGCATCCGGGGGCGACGGCCCCCTCGCGCCGCTACCCCGCCGAGGGGTTCGCCCGCGCCGCCCGCACGCTGGCGACCGAAGACGGCTGGCAGATCGTCTTCACGGGCGACGCTTCGGAGCGGGAGTTGGTCGAGCGGGTGCGGGCGGCGGCGGGCGTGCCGAGCGCGAGTTTCGTGGACGCGCTCGACCTTGGCGAACTGGGGGCATTGATCGCGCTCGCCCCGCTCGTGCTGACGAACAACACCGGCCCCGCGCACCTCGCGGCGGCGACGGGGACGCCCGTGGTGGATATGTATGCCCTGACAAACCCGCAACACACGCCGTGGGCGGTGCCGAGCCGCGTGCTCTCGCACGACGTGCCGTGCCGCAACTGCTTCCGCAGCGTCTGCCCGATGGGCCACCACCACTGCCTCACGCTCGTCCTGCCGGAAGCCGTGGTCGCGGCGGTACGCGAATTGCACGCGGAAACTGCCGGGATGCGGGGGAGCGGCGGGGGTTGACGACTATTGCCGATCCGATGGAGGGGCGCATGGCGTGCGCCCTCTCGCCGCGCCTCCCACCTCCGGGGTAGTTACCCCACCGGGGAGGGCGCACGCCATGCGCCCCTCCATCGGGTTCGGTGCCTCTTCGTTGGAAAGGATTTCCTGTGACGACCGTGGACGTACTCATCCCCACATACAAGCGCGGTGCCGCACTCGCGGTCACGCTGACGAGCCTCGCGGCGCAAGATCACCGCGATTTCCGGGTGGTCGTCTCCGATCAGACCGAGGAGGCGGGCAACGGGGCGGAGAGCGGCGAGGTACAGGCGGCGGTGCGGGTGTTGCGGGCGCACGGGCGGGATGTGGAGATCGTGCGCGGGCGGGCGCGGCGCGGTATGGCGGAACAGCGGGCGTTCCTGCTCGCCCACGTCGCCGCGCCGTACGCCCTGTTCCTCGACGACGACCTGATCCTCGAACCGGACGTGGTCGGACGGATGGCGCGGACGCTGGATGAAACGGGATGCGGCTTCGTGGGGATGGCGGTGCATGGGCTGAGTTTCGTGGGCGATGTCCGCCCCCATCAGGAGGCGATTGCGTTCTGGGAGGGGCCACCACAGCCGGAAACGGTCGCGTTCAAATCTGCCGAGTGGGAGCGGTATATGCTGCACAATGCCGCGAACCTCTGGCACGTACAGGGGCGGTTGGGCCTCACCCCGGCGACGCAACGGCTCTACAAAGTGGCGTGGGTGGGCGGCTGCGCGATGTACGACGCGGCGAAGTTGCGCGGCGTGGGCGGCTTCGACTTCTGGCGCGACCTGCCGCCCGAAGCGTGCGGCGAGGATGTGCTGGCGCAACAGCGCGTGATGGCGCGACACGGCGGCTGCGGTATCATCCCCTCCAGTGTCTATCACATGGAACTGCCTACCACCGTTCACGACCGCCGTGTCAACGCGCCGGAAGTCCTGCCGGTAGTCGGCGGTCGGCGGTCGGCGGTCGGCAGTGGGGGAAATGAGAGAGCGGAGGCGGAAGCGCATGACTGAACGAGATTTGCTGCCGACCGCCAAAGTTTCCGTGCTGTTGCCGACGTTCAATCAGGCGGCGTTCTTGCGGCGTGCGCTCGACAGCCTGCGGGCGCAGACGTTCACCGACTGGGAACTGATCGTTGTGGACGACGGCAGCACCGACGAGACGACGGAGTTGCTCGCGGCACTGCGCGACGATGCCCGCGTGCGCGTGCGCGTGCGGGTACATCGTTTCGCGGAGAACCGGGGCTTGGGCGCGGCCCTGAACGCGGCGATGGACGACGCACGCGGGGAGTACGTCGCCTACCTGCCCTCGGACGATCTGTACCACGCGGAACACCTCGCGTCGCTCGTGGCATCGCTCGACGGGGAACCGGGGGCGGTGCTGGCGCATTCCGGGGTGCGCTATCGGTACAACAAGATCGCGGAAACATCGCCGCCGGGGGAAGCCCTGCAACTCGTGCAGGCGATGCATCGCCGCACCGACGACCGCTGGACGGAGCGCGACGAACTGACCACCGACGATCTGGAGCGCATGTTCTGGGCGAAACTACGGGCGCGGGGGGCGTTCGTCGGCACGGGGCGGGCGACGTGCGAGTGGGTGGAGCACCCGCACCAGCGGCACAAGGCGATCCGCGAGACCCCGGCGGGCGGCGTCAACACCTACCGCGACCGCTACGGCGTGCGGACACCGCTCGTGTTCCAGAGCACGCAGGGCAATTTCATAGACGAGCGCGAGCAGTACCGCCACTACCGCGAGCGGCCCGACACGGCACCCGCCCCGGTGTCGGAAGGCGGCTTGAAGATTCTGCTCGTGGGCGAACTGGCGTACAACCCCGACCGTGTACTGGCATTGGAGGAGCGCGGGCATCGGTTGTACGGCCTGTGGATGCCGCGCCCGATGTGGTTCAACGCGGTGGGGCCGCAGCCCTTCGGACACGTCACCGACCTGCCGCGAGACGGCTGGCAGGCGGCGGTGCGCGACCTGAAGCCGGACATCATCTACGCGCTCCTGAACTGGCAAACGGTTGCCTTCGCGCATCACGTCCTGACCGAGAACCCCGGCATCCCCTTCGTGTGGCACTTCAAGGAGGGACCGTTCATCTGCCTTGAGAAGGGCATCTGGCGCGAACTGGTTGACCTAACGACGCGCTCCGATGGGCAGATTTACAGCAGCCCGGAGTTGCGCGACTGGTTCGAGACGGTTGTTCCCGGCGTGACGAAGAACTCCCCGCAGATGATCCTCGACGGCGACCTGCCGAAGCGCGACTGGTTCGCGGGGGAACGGTCGCGGCGGCTCTCGGAGGACGACGGCGAGATTCACACCGTGGTACCGGGGCGACCTATCGGCATCCATGTGCAGACATTGGGCGAGTTGGCGGCGGCGGGGGTGCATCTGCACTTCTACGGCGACGTGATGCACGGGCAGTGGCGCGAGTGGATCGAGCGGGCCGAGAAGGTGGCCCCGGACAAACTGCATCTGCACGCGAATGTGGATCAGCGCGGCTGGCTGCGCGAGTTCTCGAAGTACGACGCGGGCTGGCTGCACTACTTCGCCAGCGACAACGGCGGCGATCCGCGCCGCGCCAACTGGGACGACCTCAACTATCCCGCCCGCATCGCCACGCTCGCCGTGGCGGGGCTGCCGCTGCTGCAATACGACAACGGCGGGGCGTTCGTGGCGGCGGATGCCCTCGCCCGCACGCACGACCTCGGCTTCTTCGGGCGCAGCATGGCGGAATTGGCGGCGCAACTGGGCGACCGGGCGCGGCTCGACGCCGTGCGCGAGAGCGTCTGGCGACAGCGCGACCTGTTCACCTTCGACGCCCACGCGGACGAATTGATCGCGTTCTTTCGGAAGGTGATCGGGGGGTAGTCGGCAGTCGGCAGTCGGCGGTCGGCAGAAAACGCAAGATACGGTGTGTTCGCGCATTTGCATTTCACTGCCGACTGCCGACTGTTCCCCGTGGCACCGCCCCTGCAACCATACACCCGACGAACACGCGGCAGCAGGCAACGGGGGCGACACCGAATGGCGAGGCAGCGCGACGAGGCGACACAAGGCATCCTGACGGCGCGACCGGGAACGCCGACCGAGGCGGCGGTACCGGGGCTGCACCCGCTCGGCCTCGGCAATGGCACACGGGATGGCTTCGTGTACGTGCCGACGACCTACCGCCCCGACCGGCCCGCGCCGCTCGCGGTGCTGCTCCACGGGGCGGGCGGCGAGGCCCGCCGCAGCGTCGAGACATGGCGAGGAATCGCGGACGACGCGGGGCTGGTGCTGCTGGCACCGGATTCGCGGGCGCAGACATGGGACGTGATTCGCGGCGGCTACGGCCCGGATATCGCATTCCTCGACGCCGCCCTCGCCCGCGTGTTCGCCGCCTGCGCCGTGGACGCGGCTCGTGTCTGCGCGTGCGGCTTCTCGGACGGGGCATCGTACGCGCTGAGCATCGGCATCGGCAACGGCGAACTGTTCACGCATATCGTCGCCTTCTCGCCGGGGTTCGCCTCCCCGCCGCGCCAAGAGGGGAGACCGCGCCTCTACGTGTCGCACGGCACGCGGGACGCGGTGTTGCCCATCGAGCGGTGCAGCCGCCGCCTCGTGCCGCAGTTGCAGCGGGGGGGCTACGACGTGACGTACCGCGAGTTCGACGGCCCGCACACCGTGCCGCCGGAGATCGCGGCGGAAGCACAGGCGTGGTTTCTTGGGCAGTAGCTAAGCGGCTAAAAGGAGCAGCACATGGAGCGCAGCGACCGAGAGAAGGGGCGCGACCGGGCGTATGAACGGGATATCGAAGACGGTGCCGCCCTGCCGCAGGACATCAGGTACGAGGAGCGGCAAGGGCCGTATGACTCGCCGCAAGGCAATCGCACCGTAAGTGCCGTAGGACAGCACCCCCGGCAGATAGACGAGACCACCGTGGGCGACATGCACGCCGAGGAACTGAGCGGCGACGCCGAAGCAGGCGGGGGCGTACGCTCCAGCGACGTCGACGCCGACGCCGAGGCGCGGCGGCTCGACAACGAAGCCCGGTTGCGGGCGGGCGAACGCAACGGCTGACGCACCCCATACCGGAACACCGAAAGGAGCGCACAGGATGGAACGCGACGAATTGCCGCGTACACGGGCCGACGAGGAGATTCTTGCGAGCGGGGACGCGGTGCCGCCGGAAATCCTCGAACCGAGCGCGGCCTCTATCGTCGCGTCGCGCCGCAAAGAGCGGGAGAACGCCGCTCCGGGCGAGACGCCGCAGCCGGATGCAGACCAGCAGGGGCGCAATCCCGCGCAGTAACGGCGGCGGAAAGCGGCGCATCCATGCGCCGAAGAAAGCAGTGCGTCTATGCGTCGCGCAACCTCTGCACGAACGGCAGTCCACCCGGTTCTACCGTCAGAGCTTGTTCATAGTCTTGAGAGTAAGCCGAAGCAGTAAATGCGCCCACCCCCCGGCCCCCTCCCCTTCGGGGGAGGGGAGCGCACGGCGAGATCGAGGCGTATGAGAAAGGTGCGGTGCTCGCCGCAGTTCTCCCCCTTCCCCATAGGGGGAGGGGGCCGGGGGAGGGGCGCATTCTCTCCGCAGCGACCTCCGGCAGGAGAACGTATAAGCCCCTGTTCCACCGTTTATACGGATTGACTTTCCTAAGCGGTCGTGGTACTGTCTCGTTTCAGAAGCGACAAGCGAGGGTGGCGGTTTCTACGGTATGTGCTGTTGCTGCCTGCTTCTGTAACGATACAGAAACGCCCGACGGAGGGAAGGCACCGGGGGATGCGAGCGTGAGTACGATTCACGATGTGGCGCGGCGGGCCGCTGTCTCTACGAGTACGGTGAGCAATGTGCTCAACGGGCGATTCGATCAGATGCGCCCGGAGACGGTGACGCGGGTGCAAGACGCCATCGCGCAGCTCGAATACGCGCCGAGCGTCGCCGCCCGCCAGTTGAAGACGGGCCATGCTCCCGTGCTCGGTCTGATCGTGCCGAGCGTCGCCAACCCTTTCTGGGGAGCGTTCGCGCAGGCGGTGGAGGAGGCCGCCCTCGACCACGGCTACGGCGTGTTGCTGTGCAATGCCGAGCGCGACGCCGAGCGCGAAGGGCGATACACCGGCAGCCTCTGGGCGCATGGGGTACGTGGCATGATCCTCGGCTCGTCGCCGGGATCGTTCGCCCCATTTGCCCCCTACGCGGCGCGGGGGATGCACATCGTGGCCTTCGACCGCCAGCCGCCGGAAGCGCACGGCACGGTGGCGGACAGCCTGAGCGTGGACAGCGTGGCGGGGATGCGCCTCGCGGTGGCGCACCTGCTCGCGCTCGGACACCGGCGCGTCGGCTTCGTCAGTGGCCCCGTGCGCAGCCTCAACCGGCGCGACCGGCTGCGCGGCTACCGGGACGCCCTCGCGGCGGCGGGCATCGCGCCCGATTCCGCGCTCGTCTGGGAAGGGGCGGCGACACGCGGACACGGCGACGTGGAAGGAACGACGCTGGGGCGGGCCGGTGCCGCAGCCCTGCTCGCCTTGCCCAACCCGCCCACCGCCCTCGTGGGAGTGAACGACATGGTGGCACTCGGTACCTATGCGGGCGTGCGCGACGGTGGCCTGCGCGTGCCGGACGAGGTATCGGTGGTCGGCTTCGACGATATCGCCCTCGCGGAGGTCGTGACGCCGCCACTCACCACCGTGCGCCAGCCGCTCGCCGCGATGATGCGCGAGGCGGTGGCGTTGCTCGTGGGGCGCGTGGAGGGTTCGCGGACGGGGCCACCGGAACACCTCGTCATTCCCCCCCGGCTCGTGGTGCGCGGCAGCACGGGGCAGGTGCGCGGTGCGGCCCCCGGAGGGGAGGGAGACCGGGCGCATTGACCCGCAACCCTTCCGGCCCCGCCGCACGCATCGTTCCGGTTTCTTGTCTCTGGCAATTGTGTGATCTTGGGTAATTGTGTGATCCTGTATCCTTGTATCCTTCGGGAGGTTGAGAGATGGCAAGCGCGACACCACGGAACACTACCGGGCCGACGTACCGCCGCCGTGCGGTGCTGACGATGCTAGCGGCGGGGGCGGGCGGGGCGATTCTCGCGGCGTGCGGGGCCGATCAGGCACCGACGGCGGTACCGACCGCCGCGCCGACTGCCATTCGTCCGACAACCGGTGCGACCACGGCGGCACCCGCGCCCGCCGCCACGACGGTAGCCGCTGCGGCACCGACCACTGCGCCCGCCGCACCGACAACCGCGCCGACGACTGTAGCGGCGGCGGCAACCGCTGCCCCGACCACTGCCCCCATCGTCGCGGCTGCGACACCGGCACCGGCAGCGACGAGCGCACCGGCGGCGATGACGGGCGGTGCCGCAATGCCGATGCCGATGGCGATGCCTGACGCCAACGGCAAGATCGCGGGGGGCGCACCGGGGGTGCCGGACGCCTACCTGAAACCGCCCGCGCCCTATAAGAGCGTGGCGATGATCCCCGGCAAGGGGAGCAAGGTCACGCTCTTCCTGATCGCCTACAACGCGCCGCCCGTGCCGCACGACCAGAACACCTTCTGGAAAGAGTTCGAGAAGCGGCTCGGCGTCTCCAGTTTCGACATGACCCTCGCGCCGCAGGCGAATTACAACGCCCGCGTCGCCACGGCGGTGGCGGGGGGCGACCTGCAGGATCTGTTCTTCCTCGACCTCGCCCGCGTGCCGGAGCAGAACCGCACGGTGCAGCAGGGGGCGTTCACCGACCTGACGAGCGAGCTTTCCGGCGAGGGGCTGAAGCAGTACCCGAACCTCGCGCAGTTCCCGCCGCAAATCTGGAAGAACTCCGCCGTCGGTGGCAAGATTTATGGCGTGCCGCGCCCCCGCGCCCTGTCCAGCAACACCCTGCTCTTCCGGCAGGATTGGGCGGACAAGCTGCGCCTCGCGCCGCCGAAGAACGCCGACGACTTCCTGAACGTCATGACCGCCTTCACGAAGATGGACCCGGACGGCAACGGCAAGGCGGACACGTACGGCATGGCGAGCAAGCCGGACGGCACGGGCATCTACGGCATTGACTTCTACGCCGGCATGTTCCGCCTGCCGAACGAGTGGCGCAAGAACCCGGACGGCACCCTCGTGAACATCATCGAGGTGCCGGAGTTCAAGGAGATGATCGCCTACATGCGGCGGTCGTTCGAGGCGGGGATATTCCACCCGGACGCCGCCACGATGACCACCGTACAGGGGCAGGACGCCCTCGTTTCCGGCAAGGTCGGCACTCTGTGGGACAGCGTACAGTCCACCTCGTCGCTGCGGCAACGCACGAAGATGACGGCGGGCGCGGTGAGCGACGTGGTGGGCTTCCTGCCCGTGGGCTACGACGGCGGCAAGGCAACCTCGCGCTACGACACGGGCTTCTTCGGCATCACGGCGATTCCGGCGCGGGTGGGGCGCGACAAGGAGCGCGTGAAGGAACTCTTGCGCATCATGGACTACATCGCGGCCCCGTTCGGCTCCGAGGAGCGCAACTTCCTCAGCTTCGGCATCGAGGGGATGCACCACACGATCAAGGACGGCAACCGCGTGCTGAACGATGTGGGGCGGGCCGAGATCGGCGAACTGAATAACCAGACGAACAACGTGCCGACCTACTACTACCCCGACGCGCCGCAGGATGCCGTGCTGCTGCAAAACCTGCAACGCAGCCTGCTCGCCATCGCGGAGGAGAACCCGACCAACGGCCTCGTCTCGGCCACGAACGCGATGAAGGCGGCGGAGTTGCGCCAACTGCGCATTGATCGCCTGAACGTCATCATTCAGGGGCGCGAACCGCTCTCGGCACTGGACACCTTCGTGCGCGACTGGCGATCACGCGGCGGCGACGCGATTCGCAAGGAGTTTCAGGACGCACTCAAGGGGTAGCGGGAAGCAGGGAGGAAAAGCCCCGGTGCGTGCTGCACCGGGGCTTTTCGTTTCCTGTCACGGGCGACTACCGGACGCCGGAGAGAGGTACAGAGGCGTCCCTGTGGCGCGGGCTGAGAGCACCGCGCCACAGGAATGCCTCTCGACTACCACAACGCCAACGAACATCGCTGTCGGGTGCTTTTTCGCGTGGAGCGGGTACAATAGGCAGGTTGTTCCACAATTTTGCGCGTCATGCCCGTATTTCGCGGTGTTCCCGCACGCGGCGTGGCACCCTCACGAGACGGAGGCTCTCATGCACCACCGGCACACCGACATTCGACTCTCCCGACGCACCGCATTGGTGAGCGTCGCGGGGATAGCGGGCGCGACCCTGCTCGCGGCGTGCGGCGAGACCGCCGCGCCCACGGCGGCACCGGCGGCACCTACTGCCCGCCCGACCACCGCCGCGACGGCAGCGAGCACCGTCGCCACGACCGCACCCACGACTGCCGGTGCCACCGTCGCGCCGACCGTTGCGGCAGCGGGGGCGACCGCAGCGGCAACAACGGCACCGATGGTCGCGCCCGTTGCGACGACCGCGACGACCGCGACGACGGCGGCACCGGCAGCGGCAATGACGGCACCGACCGCCGCGCCGATGATGGCGGGCGGGATGACGGCGAACGTCGAGGGTCGCTTGGCGGGGGCGAATGGCGTGCCGGACGCCTGGACGAAGCTGCCGCCGCCGTATAAGACCGTGAACGCCATTCCCGGCAAGGGCGGCACGATCACGGGCTACCTCATCAACTACGACCCGCCGCCCCCGCCCCGCGAGAACAACCGCTTCTGGCAGGAGTTGGAGCGGCGCATCGGCGCGAAGTGGGAGCCGATCTTGCAGCCCGCCGACGGCTACCCGGAGAAGACCGCCGCCCTCACCGCCAGCGGCAACCTGCCGGACATCACCCTGATCGTGCCGGAGCAGGTGCCGGATCAGTACCGCGTCATCCGGCAGGGGGCGTACACCGATCTCACGCCGTTCCTCACGGGGAGCGAACTGCGGCAGTACCCGAACCTCGCCGCCTTCCCCGAATACCTGTGGAAGAACTCCGCCGTGGGCGGCAAGATCTACGGCGTGCCGAATGCGAACAACCCCATCCCCGCCACGCTCCATTGGCGCAAGGACTGGGCGGAGAAGCTCGGTACCCCCGCCCCGAAGAACGCCGAAGACATCGCCCGCATCTTCACCGCTTTCTCAAAGAACGACCCGGACGGCAACGGGGCGGCGGACAGCTTCGGCATGGGCAGCATCGCGCAGTTCATCTTCAACCTGCCGTTCTTCCTGTGGATGTTTCGCGTGCCGAACAACTGGCGGCTGAACCCGGACGGCACACTCACGAATCACATCGAGACGCCGGAGTTCCGCGAGGCCGTGACGTACATGCGGCGGCTGTTCGACGCGGGCGTCTTCCACCCGGAAACCGCCACCATGAACCGCACGCAGCGGCGGGACTACCTCGTCTCCGGCAAGGTCGGGGCGAACATGGACAGCGTGGTGAACTTCACAGGGTTGAACGGCTTCCGCGCCGAGGCCCGCAAGGTCGCCCCGGTGGCGAACATCGTGCCGCTCGTGCCGCCCGGTCACGACGGTGGGCAGCCCTCGGTGCATCTGGCCCCCGGCTTCTTCAGCATCTCCGCTATCCCCGCTCGCGTGGGGCGCGACCGCGAGCGCGTGAAGGAGTTGCTGCGGGTGCTCGACTTCTTCTCCGCCCCGTTCGGCTCCGAGGAGCGGAATTTCCTCGCCTACGGCATCGAGGGTGTTCACCACGAGGCACGCCCGGACGGCAACCGCATCATCAACGACCTCGGTCGCGCCGAGCGCGGCGGGCTGACCAGTGGCGGTGGCCCACCCACGTCGTACTTCTCGCCCCTGCCGGGAGAGTCGAAGGAGCTTCAGGACGCGGTAGCGGCGAGCATGGCGACGGGCATACAGGACCCGACCCTGACTGCCTTCTCCGCCGCGAACGCGATGCGCAGCGGCGAACTGAACCAGTTGCGCATAGACCGCATCGGGGCCATCGTGCAAGGCCGCGAGCCGCTCACCGCCCTCGACGGCTACGTGCGCGACTGGCGATCACGCGGCGGAGACACGATCCGCAAGGAGTTTCAGGACGCCCTGAAGATGCAATAGCCGGTAGCCGGTAGCCGGTAGCAAACGACGGGATCGAACGAGGCCATTCGCGCCTGTTCGATCCCGTTTCGTTCGCTTTGCAACAGCGGCAAGTCGGGGTGATCTTTGTGGTGGCGCGGGCTGATGAAGTTCAGAGCGGTGCGCGTTGGGGCTGCGGCGTCCGGTGGAGGGCGGGCTGAAGCCCCAACGCGCACCGCTTTAAAGCCCGCGCCACCCCGCGCAAATCCTACCCCGTGAAGCGCACGCGGAGCGCACCGTCCGCGAGCTTCGCCCCCGCGACGGTGCGGCGGGCGAGCATGTCCGGCAGCATCAGGTGCTGCTTATGCCAGCCGACGCGGATATCCAGTTCGTCGCCGCGCTGCGCGAGGTCAATCTCCTCGTCCGCGATGTTCGGCAGCGAGACCACGAGCACGTAGTCCGCCCCCTCCTGCTCGACGCGCTGCGGGCGGGCGGTGCTGAAGAACTCGGCGGGGTTGCGGTCGCCGTAGAGGGCGTCCGCGACCTGTATCAACTGCTCCGGCCCTGCGATCTCCTGCGCGAACTGCGGCACCGAGAGGCGCGGCAGCGTGGCGAACGACTCCTCCACCACCCGCGCATACTTCGCCTGGGTGATCGCCAGCGACTCGTACAGCCCGCCACCCATACCCGCCTCGGCGGGCAGCACGCGGTTGACGATGGCGGCGTCCACGAGGTAGTTGAACAGGCTCAGGTAGGCGAGCGAGCGTTCCGCCTCGCGGATCACCATGCGCTCCAGGTTCAGCACGAGGCGCACGCTCGTGATTGTCGGGTCGGTGAGCAGGTCGCGCACGGCGGCGAGTCGCTGCGTGAGCACGCCCATGCTCTCGAACAGGTCGTCCCCCGCGATGGGCATACTCGTCATCCGCCGCGCCACGGGTCGCATCACCTTCGCCATGCGGCGCACGCTCGGAAAAATCTTCTCCATCCACCAGTTCATCACATCGGGCAGGCTGAGGAGGCGCAGCGTCTCGCCTGTGGGCGCGGCGTCCACGATGATCGTGTCGTACTCGCCGCTCTCGGCGTGGCCCTTGATGCGCAGGAGCGCGAACAACTCCTCGGTGCCGGGAGCGACGGTCAGCTCCTCGGTGGTCACGCCGTCGAAGCCCTGCCACGCCAGAAGCGACGTGAGGTAATCCTGCACCTTGCCCCAGTTGCGCTCCATCTCGTACTGCGCGTTCACCTCCTGCGCCCAGAGGTTCGTGGTGATTAATTTCGGTTCCGCTTCGAGGCGGGTATCGAGGGCGTCTCCGAGCGAGTGGGCGGCGTCGGTACTCATCACGACGGTGCGCTGACCGAGTGCCGCGCAACGCAACGCGGTTGCCGCCGCTACCGTCGTCTTTCCCACCCCACCTTTGCCTGTATGCACGATGATGCGCGTCATTTCGTCGTCTTCCTTCCACCTGCCGCAAGCGTCATCAGCCTTCGCGTCGTACCAAGTATCGCACGCGGGAGCGGGAGGCGATGACGGGATATGCCAAGACTATGGGGGGATGCACCGGGGAAACACCTCAAATAGGCCGAGCATTGTCACACTATACAACAAAGGTTGGTTTACATAGTGTTGCCCAACAGCGTGTTATGTCTATCAATGGCGAGCGGGGCGACAGAGGTTCACCTTCCTGATACATTGCTCTTGCTCCATATATGTTTCACGCACGGAAGAGGCGCACCATCGAGCCGAATGGTGCGCCTCATCATCGTCGTGTTGTCTACGTAGCGGTTGCTACGCTTGGCCCTCACCGACGGCGAAGGGTATCTTCTTGCCGGGGTTCATGATGCCGTTCGGGTCGAAGGCCCGCTGCATCTGGCGCATCATCTCGACCGCGAAGCCGAGTTCGGTGTCGGCGTAGTCGCGCCGCACAACACCGATGCCGTGCTCGCCGCTCGTCGTCCCCCGGTATTCGAGGGCGAGGGCGTGGATGTCCTCGGTGAGCAACTGCGCCTTGCGAATCTCTTCCGGGGTATGTCGCACCACGATGGCACTGTGGACATTGCCGCTGCCGATGTGACCGTAGAGGACGACCGCGACGCCGCGCCGTGCCGCCGCGTCCGCGATGCCCCGGAGGGTGGCGGGCATGTCCTTCAGCGGCACGCAGATGTCTTCGCCCATGCCGACCCGCGTTCCCCCCTCGATCACGAGCGACGACGCGGCACCGAGAGCGGCCCGCCCCGCCCAGAGCGATTCCATCTCGCGGGGGTTGGTCGCGGTCTCGACGCTCGACGCGAGTTGACGGGCCACGGACTCGATGCGCTTCACGGTGTCTTCCACGACTTCCGGGGTGCCGTCCGCCTCCACGAGCAGCATCGCGGCGCACTCCACGAGCGAGAGGTCGGGCTTGTAGATATTCACGGCGCGGATCGCGGATATGTCCATGATCTCCAACGCGGAGGGGAGGATACCGGCACGGAAGATGCGCCGGGTCATCTCCGCCGCGTCCTCCATGCTGTCGAAGCGGGCGACGACGAGGCCGCGCTGCTGCGGCTTGGGGAGGATTTTCAGGCGCAACTCGGTGATGATGCCGAGCCGCCCCTCGCTCATCACGAAGAGCGGCGTGAGGTTGAAGCCGCTCACGCTTTGCAGGGCTTTGGAGCCTTCGCCGCCCGTCCACATCACCCGCCCCGTGGGCAGCACGACCTGCATACCGAGCACGTATTGCAGCGTCGGGCCGTACTTCACCGCCCGCATCCCGCTGCTGTTGTTCGCCACCATGCCGCCGACGCTGGCGATCTTCGACGAGCCGGGATCGGGCGGGAAAATCATCCCCTGCTCGCCTAGCACATCGTTCAGGTTCGCGTGGATCACCCCCGGCTGCACGCGAACCTGCAAGTTGTCGGCGTCTATTTCGAGCACCTTGTCCATCACATTCATGGCGACGACGATGCCGCCGTAGTGCGCCACCGCCCCGCCGCTGTAGGCCGACGCGGAGCCACGCGGCACCACGGGGACGCGGTAGCGATTCGCCACCTCCATCACCGCAACCACATCCTCGGTGCCACGCGGCAGCACCACGCAATCGGGCCTGCCGGGGTGTTCCTCGGAGTTGTACGAGGCGTCGTAGGTGTAGGGGAGCAGGGCGGCGGGGTGTGTCAGCACGCGCTCTTTGCCGAGGCGACGCACGAGTTCCGTCACCGCCGCTTTCGCGTCCTCGTCGCGCCGCAATAGCGGCACACCGCCCTTCACCATACCCCCCGAAGCGGTCAGTTTCATCTCCTCGGTGTCGTGTACCGCCTGCGCCACCGGCTTTTCCGCCGTTGCCATCGTTCGTGCCTCCCGTGCGTTGTGCTATCGTTCCCGCGTACCCGTAGTGTAGCACGGCGAATCGGCGGACGGCGGGACACCGTTTGCACCACCCAAGAGCGGTATTCGCTGAAGTTGCGGCAGGGGGGATGCTCCCTGTGGCGCGGTACTCTCGGTTCGTGATTCCTGCCCACCGGAGGAATCACGGGCTGAGAACACCGCGCCATAAGAAATGCCGCACCCCCTCTGCTTTCCGCTCTATGCGGAAATACCGCAAAACTTGGCATCGTCCGTTTTCGGAAGGAGGTCGTGTGATGCGCATCGTCCACATCGTGTTGCTGCTCGTCGCGTCGGTCATGTCCGTACCGGAAGCGCGATATGTCTTCGTGGGTGACGAGACGGGTACGGTGCGACTGGTTGATCCCACAACGGGCAATCTACGCTGGCAAACGGGCGGCGACGGGGAGTACGTCGCGGTCGCGCCCGGTCGGCCCGGTCTTGCGTTTGTCAGCGTCGCGGCGAGAGACGGCGCGACCACCGCCGTGTTCGCACTGCCCCTCGCGCAGCCGAACCCTGTGCGCATCGGGGAGGTACCCGGTCGCGCCGTGGTCGGGCGACTCGCGCCCGATGGCTCCACGCTGTTCGTGACGCGGTACGACGCGACATTCACCGAGCCGGTGGAGATCGTCATGCTCCCTGTGCCGCTCGCATGGCGCGGCCCGCCTGCGACGCCGACCGCAAGCACGGGAAGTTTCGCCGCGATATCCGCAGACGGACGACGGTGGTACGGGATGCAGACGAGCGTGAGCCAGACCGCCATATACGCCGGTGTACGCCTGCGCCGCTTCGAGGCCGGGGACTGGCCCGTCTCGGTAGATATCCCCCTCTCCACCGACGCGACGTACTTCTCGCTCCTGCTCGCCCCAGATGGGCAAACGCTGTACGCGGTGGATCACGGCACGGCGGGAACGGTCAGTGCCATTGATTCGGCAGGCGGCACGATCACACGGCGTGCGGCCCTGCGCCCGGTAGGAACGAAGCGGTCGAGTTGCGCGGCGGCGTTGTCGCCGGACGGCAGCCGCATCTACGCCCTCGCCTACGACGGCACGCGGGAGGACGGGATAGACGTGATTGAGACGAGTACCCTGCGACGAGTCGCGCACTTCCTCCCCGGCGAACGGCTGGTGTGCGTGGCGGCTTCGCCCGATGGAAACCATCTGTACGTGTCCGCAGTGGATAATACGCCATTTACCCCGACGCTCCGTACCCTCGACGCCTACACGGGAGCACCCGTGCGAACGGTGCCGCTCAGGGGCGGCGTCCCGTTCCTTGCCCTCGTGGCGTGACTGCCGCCCCTGCATCGGCGGCGCACCCGCATCTGCGCCCCTCCAGCCCCGGAGGCGGATACATACCGCACCGTTGGAGAACGCCCCGTATGTACCGACACCGGATTATTGGTGCCGCCTCGACGGCCCCCCTGCCCCCCTCCCACTTGTCGGGAGGGAGGAGCGCACTTGTGCGGCATCGAGACCACGGGGAAGGCACGAATCTCACCCCAAGGCGGTATGCAGTGAGTCTGCGGACTCCGATACATGCGACGACCTCATCGAACCCCGCTCTACATCGCCCCTCGCCCGCTCGGCAGGGGAGGGGCAGGGAGTAGGGGCGGTGCGGTGGGGACGGCGGCAGTATTCACCCGGTCGTGGTGTTACCCGGCGTCGGTGGAGTCGCCGGAGTGCGCACCCTCGTTGAGGATGCGGCGCAGGGTGGCGATGGCGCGGAATTGCAATGCTCGCACAGCGTCTTCGCGCTTCGCCATCGCCTGAGCCACTTCGCGCCCGTTCATCCCCTGCACGAAGCGGAGCAGGATAACTTGCCGCTGATCCTCGGTGAGCAGGGCGAGAGCCTCCGCGAGGTCGGTGCCGTTCAGGTTGTGTTCGAGGGTATCCTCGCTTTCGAGCAAGGTCTCGTGGACTTCGGGAATGAGCGAGAAAACGACGCGCTGCGCCCGGTAGTGGTCAATGACGCGGTTGTGGGCGAGGCGGTAGAGCCACGCGAGGAACGGGACGCCCTGCTCCTTGTACCGCCCCATCGCCTTCCACGCGCTCTCGAAGATCGCCTCGGTGAGGTCTTCCGCCTCCGACGTGTTCCTCACCCGCGTCATCACGTAGCGGGCGATGGTCGGCTGGTGGCGGCGGTAGAGTTCGGCGAACGCCTCGCCGCTCCCCCCCCGCGCTTGCCAGACAACATCGGACTCGTCCCCCCCGGCGATGACATCGGCGGCGGCTTGCCGCACCGCACGCAGGCGGGCGAGCGTTCCCCGGCCTCGTATGGTTGGCGAACTCATGGTATCCCTCAGGGCCATCGCGCTCATCTCGCGCTCCGCTGCTTCTCCACCCGGGTGGACGTACAACACGTACAAACGTTCAGGCTCCCCGCAACGGCGGGAGACAATGCACGCCCGATGCCCCACCCCACCCGTTCTCGTCCCGTATCATACCGGATGGGGTGCCACCGCGCTTGGTGAGCATTCGTGAACGAGTGTAGCAGAAATGTTCACGTAAAGAACGAATTGCGGTTATGGAAAACGGAGGTAACGAAACGTTGCCCCGTTGCCCCGTCGCCCCTCGCACGTCACCGTGGCGGCGGCTCCCCGGCACTCGCGCCCGGTGGCCCCCCGTGTCCCCCCGGCGGGCCGTAGCTATCGGAGGAGGGCGGGGGAGCGGCATAGCCGGGAGCGGCAGGTGCGCCGTTCCCTTCGCGGCGCGGCGGTGCGCCGTAGCCCGGTGCCGCTCCCGGTGCGTCACCCGGTGTCGCGGGCGGCATAGGCGGCGCGGGGAAGCGATCTGCGGGTGCGTATTGCTGCATTGGCGGTTGCTGTTGCTGCGGTGCGCCAGTGCCGTAGTGTCCGCTGGCGAACGGTTGCCCGCCCCCGCCCATCCCGGCACCGGCATTCGGGGCCGGAGGGGACAGCGCAACGAGATCGTCGCCGGGGATGATGCGCATCTTCACCAGACCCGCGACGCCCACGACGAGCGCGAAGAACAGACCGAGAAAGAGGCCGAACCCCGGCCCTCCGGTGAGGAACTGCGCCTGCTGATAGGCGTTGCGCACGTCGAGAAAGGCGATCAGCGTCAGCAGCAGCAGCACCGCCCCGCACCCGCCGTAGATCAGGCCGATGCTTTTGCGAATCCCCGGCACGAGGCTCAGGAGCGGGCCAACCGCGAATGCCCCAATCACGGCGACCAACGCGAGAATCTCGAAGACATTCAGCAGGTCGCGGCTACCGCTCCAACCGTCATACTCCCTCGCCACCGGCTGCACCCCCGTGATCGAGACGACCAGAAACGGGAGGAACTTCGTGAGGAAGTAGAAGGCTGCCCCCGCGAGGGCGAGGATGTCGCCGAGCCGCAGTTGCGAGAGGTCGGGCGCGAATGCGGGTTGCGCCCCGGAGATCACGGCGGTAGGTGCGGTCGCCATCGGGGAGCCGCCCATGTACGGGGGGACACCGGCACCATATCCCGGCCCCGGCCCACCGTACTGCTGCGGTTGCTGCTGCTGCGGTGGTGGGCCGTAACCGCCCATACCCGGCGGCATCCCACCGGGGGGCGCACCGTAACCGGGGATGGGCGCGTACTGCCCGCTCGCGTCGGCGGGAGGCACACCATAGCTCGGCGGCGGGGGCGGACGGTTTCCCGCCATACCGGGTGGATTGCCGCCGTATGCACCGGGTGGTGGTCCATAGCCCGTCGGCGCACCGCTCGGCGGCGCGGGGTAGCCGGGTCGTGGCCCGCCGCGCTCCCCCTGCGATTGCGGCGATTGGTACTGCGGCGATTGGTTCGGTTGCGTCTGCGGCGGCGGTGGCGGCGGCGCGGGCGGCTGACCGTACCCGCCGCTCATCCCCGCAGACCCCGCAGACCCCGCAGGAGGCGCAGGAGGCGCACCGGGACGCATGGGAGCGGGATTGTTTCGCAACCGCTCCATGTCCTCGTTAAGGCGCGGGGAACCGCCCTGCTGCGGCATACCGCCGCGTTGCGGGTCGCCGCCCTGCGGCGGGGGCGGTGCGCCGTAACCGTAGCCGCCTGCCGGGTTCTGTCCACCCGGCCCGCTCGGCCCGCGCCCGCGCTCCCCCCCACCGGGAGCGGCTGCGCCACGCGGCGGATACCCCTCCGCACCCGCCGGTTGCCCCCCACGCGGTGGCCCTCCGGCGGGCGGATTGCCACCGGACGGCCCATCGAGCCGTGTCCGCTCATTGTCGCGCATGTTGAACCCCCTCCCCTCGTCCATTTCGCCCGCGATACCGGGAGTCGCCCCGCATCGCAGTCGCTCCACACGCCGCAACCGTTCCGGGTCATCACAGTGTAGGCTGTTCCTTATGTCTACGTCAACGCGCCCGCCGAAAGGGTCAGGGCGTGTGCGTTCTCACAAAACGCGCCCCTCCCCCCAGCCCCCTCCCCCCGTGGGGGAAGGGGGAGAACCGTTGCGAGATCGCGGCGTATCGGGAAAGCTCGGTGCTTGCCGTGGTTCTCCCCCTTCCCCACCGGGGGAGGGGGCTGGGGGAGGGGCGCATTTCCCCCGCAACGACCGCCGACAGGAAAACGCATACGCCCTGCCCATCGGCACCACGCGGCACGCGGCGCGATTCCGTTGTGGTATCCTGCTGCCATGAGCGAGACGAAACGCCGCGCAGTCGGCACGATGGCAACGAGCGAGATGGCGAAGCGCGGGCTGCTCGGCGGCGGGCTGCTCACGGGCAGTCTGCTCGGCGCGGGGTGCGCCCTTGGTTGCCTGCTGCTGTGGATTGGCCTCGCCGTGGTGATCGTGCTGCTCTGGTCGCTCGTCGCCCTGCTCGGTGCGCTCGCGGGGTACGTGGCGCGATGAACGACGACCGCGAACGACGCGAGTGGCGATGGATCGCGGGCGGGTCGTTCGCTTCCCTGATCGCCGTGCTGTTCGTGTTCGCGGCGGCGGCGGATGCCTTCCTCAGCCGCTTCATGCCCGTATTCGTCGGTCTGATGCTCGTCGGCCTCGTCTTCTACACCGTTGTCGTGGCCCTCGTGCGCCTCGTGCAGCGCCTGCGACGCGGTGCCTTGCCTCCCACCGAGCCGCCCCACACGACCGAATGACCGGCGACAGAATGACCGGCAACGGCGAAAGATAGGCGGTTGCGCGGAGTGATGCGACCACGCACGTTCCGCCGCCGCCGCTGCCGCGCTCCATACCGTACACTGACAACGGCACCCGATCACCGGCAACGGATCAATCCCCGAAAGGAGCACACGATGGCGACGCAACACCCTACCGACACGGCCCCCACCGAGACGCAGATCGCAACGGTACTCGACCGGATGCGCGGGGCGTACGACACCTATGCCGCGCTCCTGTCCTCGTCCGATGAGGCGGCGGCGCGTCGCCAACCCGCTCCCGGCGAATGGAGCGCGGTGGAGACGGTCGCGCATATCGCCGACCTCGACCAGTTCAACCGCACGGAGCGGTACAACGCCATCCTGATGACCGACTCCCCCGAACTGCCCGCATACGATCCCGATGCCCGCAACGCGGCGGGCAACCACGCCGCGATGAGCACGACGGATGTTCTCGCCTTCTTCAAAGCGGAGCGCGATGCCCTGTTGATGCTGCTCGAAGGCTTGCGTCCGCACGAGTGGGCGCGAATAGGCGTTCACCCCCGATGGGGGGCGCAGACCCTCTACGAATTCGTGGCCCGGATGCCCGATCACGACGACATGCACGTCGGTCAGGCGCGGGCCGCCCTCGATGGGCAGTAGCACCACAAAGGCCACGCAGGGCTACCGGATCGGGGTGAGAGGTGGCGTGTCGCACGCGCCCTCCCCGGAGGGCAACGCGACCTTTCCTACAGGTAGCGTGGTATTCGGTGGTGTTGCGGCATGTGTCGGGTTCCGCCGAGGGTGGGCTGATGAACCGTAAGAACCAGATCGGGTAGTGCGTGTTTTCCGGGTGGGACGGTGCTCTTAGCGCGTCGTCCGGGGATGACGGGCTGAAGCCCATCCCACCCCGGAAACGCGCATTACCCGATCCCGTTGTGAAGGTCCGTCGGCCCGCCGTATTGACTGATTCAATCAATACGGCGGGCCGGGAGCACGACCCTCCACCGTACCCCCGATACACGCCGCAACCGCGCCGAACACGGCCCTACGCGGTCGCTGCAAGCGTGCGAGCGAGCCATCGGGCGGTGTCCGCAAGCATCCGGGGCAGGTGCGAGAAGGCGCAATGGCTCGCACGGGGGTACCAGTGCAGCGTGCGCGGGGCGGGCAGGGCGTCGTAGAGCCGCCGCGCCTCCCCCGGCGGTACGATGCGGTCGCGCCCCGCCCCGATCACGAGTACCGGCATTGTCAGCCGGGGCGCGAGGGGCGCGAGGCCCGTGGCGGCGACGAGATACGGCAGGCTATCCGGCGGGAAGCCCGTACGGTGCGCCATTTCGCCCCGCGTGAGGGGCGACAGCAACCGCATGTATTCGCCGGGGGCGAAGGGAGGCGTAATCGCCACCACCGCCGACACCGCCCCGTCGTGCGCGGCAAGGTCGGCGGCGAGCATCCCGCCGAGGCTGATCCCCACGAGGGCAATACGCCCGTCGAGCGCGGGTGCCGCCGCGATCACGCCCCGCAGCGCGGGTAGCAGGGCGCGTTGGTTGGGGGTGAAGCGCAACGACTCCCACGCCTCACCCGTGCCGGGGGTATCGAGGGCGAGCGTGGCGACGCCACGGACGAGGAACGGTTCGCGCCAGCCGTTCGTTTCCTCTTTCGTCGAGCTACCGCCGTTGAGGAACACGGCAAGCGGGGCGGGGCGAGCCACCGATGCACCCACGGGCAGCGAGAGATACCCCGGCAACGCGCCCCCCATATACGGCACCGCCACGGGCAGGGCCGACGGTGCGAGGTGCGGCGCGATGCCCCGGTACAGGGCTGCGGAGCGACGGGCGAGCGCGAGCGAACGCGGCGCAGCACCGTCCGCGAGCAGGCCCGCCGCCCACAGCGCGAGGGCCGCTTTCCGCGTCGCGTGCCGCGCCCGCCACGCATCGGCACTCACCATATCCCCGCCTCCGCTCGTTGCTGCTTCCCGGAGGCACGCCGCCGCGTACGCTTCCCACGCAGCGGGCCACTCGTCCCACCCGCGCACGCGAGACAGCACCGCTTCGCCTTCCAGACGCGGAATCTCGAAGGCGCAGATGCGGTCGAGCAGCCCCGCGCCGACCCGCACCCCACCCACCATACGAAAGGCGCAATCGGCGTTTTCCCGCGTCAGCAGGCGGTTCGCCACGCGCCACGCGAGGGGCAACGCGGCCCGCTCCGGCCTTGTCGGATCGTCTTTACGTTCCATGTCCGCAATACTACCACGCGGCGCGATCATGCGGTACGATAGCGGCAAGCGTACGTACACCACCGAGACGGTGTACGGTACCGGAGGGGTGGCATCGCGCCACGCCGCATCATCGGACGAACTCGCCGCGTCATTGCCGCACACTCGCCGTACACTCAAGGGGAAATTGCCATGCTTCGTATCTTCGTCTTTGCCATTTTCCGTGCGTGTTTTCGCTATTCACCATTTCTTTGCGTTTTTCCGGGGCGTTCCTTTCCCCGCCGTGCGGTCATCGCCGTGGGCCTCGCCGTGGTGATTGCGGGGAGCGGTGTAGGCGGGACGGTGCGCGGACAAGCGGGCGACCCCGCCTTCGCCGATCCCGCCTTCGCCCGCGTCTGGCGGCGCACCGACGCCCCGGTGCGCTCCGGCGTGGCCTCGCGCTCGTGGGTATGGGGGCCGGAACCGCGCACCGGCGCGACGATGGAGCCGTACCGGGAAGCCCCCGGCGGGCAGCGACTCGTGCAGTACTTCGACAAGAGCCGCATGGAGATGAACGACCCGCGTGGCGACGCGAACGCGCCCTTTTTCGTCACGAACGGGTTGCTCGTCACCGAACTCGTGACGGGCAACCTGCAACTGGGCGATACCGCGTTCGTTCCCTACCCCCCGAGCATCTTTCCCGTCGCGGGCGACCTCGACGACCCCAACTGCCCCACCTACGCGGCATTCGCCCGCGTACGCACGGCTCCGGCACTGGCGGTCGGCACGCCCGTCACGGCGACGCTCTCCCGCGACGGCACCGTCGGCGCGGACGCCGGCCTCGCGGGGCAGGTGACGGCGCGGCAGTACGTGCGCGAGACGGGCCACACGGTGGCGGATGTCTTCTGGGTTTTCATGAACGCGAGCGGCCCCACCGACGGTGGCGCGGTCGAGCCGCTCTTCCGCTCGCCCTTCTACGCCACGGGGCTGCCGCTGACCGAGGCGTACTGGGCGGTCGTGCGTGTCGGCGGTCAGCCGCGCCCCGTGCTGATGCAACTCTTCGAACGGCGCGTCCTCACCTACACACCCGCCAACGCACCGGGGTTCCTCGTGGAGGCGGGCAATGTGGGGCAGCACTACCGCCTCTGGCGGGCGGGTCTCCCGACCACGATCAACGCCCGCCCCGCCGATCCCACTCCCGTTGTCGCGCCGCCCACGCTCGTCGCATCTACCGCGCCCCCGACACCCACCGCACCCGCTCCGGCGAATCCGACCGCCGCGACGCCCGCCGCCGCGCCCCGCCCGAACGAGCGGCCTACCCTCGCCGCACTGATCGTGGAGGTGATCCCCGTCGGGGCAGCGGGCAACGCCAATGGCGAGCGCATCACGCTCGTCAACGGGGGAGACCGCCCGCTCGATCTGCGCGACTGGACGCTACGCGACACGCGGGGCCACCTCTATCGCTTCGGTGCCTTCACACTGCCCGTGGACGGCTCCGTGTCGCTCCTTTCCGGCAAGGGGGAGGACAATGCCACCACGCGCCACTGGAACCAGCCTGCCCCCATCCTGAACGAGAACGGCCCGGAGACGATCACGCTGCGCGACGCGGCAGGGACGCTCGTGGACAGTTACCCGTACCCATGAACCATACGCCACAACCGTAGGCCAAGAGAGCAAGAGAATGAGCAATGCTCACTGATTGCTGCTCAGTACCACAGGGGCTTGTGCCTCTCGTGCAACAGCAGTGGTGGTAGGATAGGCACCGCGCCGCGCTGCGACAGACGGTTCCTCGACGCACGAAGCCGTGGAACGCTCGTGCGTACATTCCGCACATCGCGCCCGTTGCGCGACGGAGACGGCAGAGTTGCATATGCCCCCCTTGCACCCTACACTGGACACAGGGATACTCTGCGACTGCATACCGTCGTACCCCCGATTGTACTGCGGTAGGTGTGCCAAACAGACACACCATCCTGTGACTTGACAGAAAGTGTTTCACGATAGGCGCGAGAGGTGGGCCGGAGATGGAGCGAGAACAGTCGGAGGAGCCAGTGGAGCCGCAGATGCTCCCCCGGCAACGCTCGTTGTTCGCGGAGGATTTCGCGCCCGCCGAGGCGGTGCAGCAGCCGGAGCGCGAAGATGCGGTGCTGCCTGCCCGCCCCGCCCTGCCCGTTGGCGCGGTTCGGCCCCTGCCGGTCGCGGCGGATCGGGAGGCTACGGAGCGGTCGCGCCCCGCGCCCGCACCAATGTCAGTACAGGCCCGTGAGAGTGCGCTTCCGGGGCGGCTCTACCTCACGGCGGACCTTCGTGCCGCGACCGGGTTGCCGCGCACCGCGACCGATTTCTACCTGCGAGCGGGCGTACTCCGTCCCACGGCCCGCGCCGAGAGCGGCTACCTGCTCTACGACGAGCGCGAACTGGCGATCCTCCGCCGCGTGCTCGAATGGCGGCAGCGGGGCATCGGCTTGCGCGAGATCAAGGCACGTCTGGGCCGGTGAATATCGGGGTGGTTGCGGTGCGTCGCGGTGCATGGGGGTCGAGGGCGAACGGGAGGGGGAAACGGTGACGGTGTTCGGGGAGCCACAGCACGCGGAGGCCGGGTATCTGCCACCCGTTGCCCGTCGTGCGTTGTCGGTCTATCGCCATTTCGGCCTCGCGCAGGAGCCGTTCGCCCCCGCGCCCGACCCCGCGATGTGGCACACCGCGCTCGGTCACGCGGACGGACTCGCACGGGTGCGCGACGCGCTGATGCAGCCACGCGGGCTGATCGCCGTCCTCGGTGGGGAAGGCTACGGCAAGTCCGCGTTGCGGGCGGCACTCCTCGCCGCGTTGCGCCGCGAACGGCTCGCGGTCGAGATCGCCGCCCTCGACGATCCGCGCCCCTACCGCACCGACGCCGCCCTCCTCCGCGCCGCCCTCGCCCGCTTCGGCCTGCCGCTCGACGGGCGGGCGGGTACGGCGCACATCCGGCAACTGACGCGGTTCGTGGAGACGAGCCACCTGCGCGGGCGCGGCGTGCTGCTCGTGCTCGACGACGCGCACCTGCTCACCGGCCCGCACCTCGACCTGCTGCACGCGCTGCTCGCCGCCGCGCCTACCGGGGCGGCGAGCCTGCACCTGCTGCTGCTCGGCACATCGGCACTGGCGGAACGGATCGCCCGTCGGGGCAGCCTCGGCGATCATCTCGGCGTCGCGCATACGCTCAATCCGCTCAACCGCGACGACACGGCGGGGCTGATCGCCCACCGCTTGCGCGTCGCCGGGTGGGCGGAGGACGCGCCTTCGCTCTTCACACCGGAGGCCACCGACGCGGTGTACGTCGCCACCGGCGGCGTTCCCGCAGCCGTCGTCACGCAGTGCGCCGCCTGCCTTGTGGAGGCCCGGTTTTCCGGGGCGACACGGGTGGATGACGCGGTCGTCCGCGCCGCGCTCAATACCCCATCGGACGGTATTACATGACATAATGGAGGGCCAACGCGAGGTTTTCACGGTGCGGGTGCGCTGCCACTACCGCCCGCGCCGGTGTATGGGTGGCCAATCGAAATCACGGGAGGGAACACGATGACGAAGGAGCGGACACGTCCGCCGGACCCCACAGAACCGGAGCACGACGAGGCGCACCGCCCCCAAGGAGAGTCGCCCTTGTCCGCGACGCTCGCCGCCCCCGCACCTTCGGTGACGGAAAGCAACGGGGCATCCAACGGGATGGCGAGCAACGGGGCGGCGGGCAACGTGATGGCAGGGATGGCAGGAATGGGCGGCGTGCGCGGCACGGCGGCTCCGCCATCGGGCCAGCCGGGGGCGGCACCCGGCACCGTCTCGCCCACGGGATCGGGGCAGGACGTGCGCCACCGGGGCTGGTACTGGCACTGGAACACGCTCATCACCCAGTACGCCCCCCTGCTCGGACTCAAGGGCGTCGGGCTGCTGAACTCCTATACCGTGTGGACAGACCGCCGCGAGGGATCGCCGCATCAGGGCTACGCCTTTCCCGCCCAAGAGAGCGAGGCGCACTTCTACGGCGAGGGACGCGAGGAATTGATTGCCCTCAACAAGCTGCTTGTGGCCCTTGATCTGATCGAGATTCACAAAGAGATGGTGCTGCGGCAGGACGCTCGCGGGCGTCGCTGGCGCGTGCCGCACAACTTCTACCGCGTCAAGGACCCGCGAGACGGCCTCGTGCTCTCCCTGCCCGCCGTGGTGCGCGTGCTCGAACTGGCGCGGCGCGACCGCAACGCCTTTCGCCACATCCGCCACGTCTTCGGGCCACAGTTCGCCCCGATTGACCGCACAAGTCTCTGGCATGTGCTGCTGCCGCAGTTGCGCGAACTCCCCTTGTGGCAGGAGTTGGCGGCGCAGGCCGCCCGCGAACGCCGCGTTCCCCGCAAAGCGGCTCGCCCCGAAGACGCCGCAATCGCCGCGTCCGATGCGGCGACGGGCGAAGCTCTGTCGGCGAGCGATGCGCTCGTTTCCGGCGTCGTTCCCCACCCCGAGGGCGACCCAACCACCCGCTCCGACACCGACGAAGTACGTACTTTCTCGACCTTTCCCGCCGATAGCACCGTCGGTCACGGCGACAAAGCCGCGCTGCAAGGCGACAACCAGAGTCTCTGGGGGCGCGATTCTTCCCGGCGTACGTACGCTGTTGCCCACAGCGACGCCGAAAACCCCCTTTCCGCACCAGAAGGCGCGGATGTCGGCGCGGGGGACGCCGAAGGACATTCAACGCACGACGAAGGTTCGATGAACATCGAAGGTGCTTCGACGAGCATCGTACGTCGGGACGACGGTATGTACTACCAAGAGGGAGAGAGTAAAGAAGAGACGACAAGAACAAGCAGTACAAGTGAATCCCTACGCGCACGCGCACACACGCGAGGGGAGCGGCGCGACCCGGAACGCGGTCGTCCCCGACCCCCCGATGCCGAAGCGTTTCACGGCGAGGGGGAGGCAAACGGCGACGAGGCTGCCCCGGATGTTTCACAGGGGCAGGAGCGAAAACAACCGGAGCGTCCGGCGGTCTCCGATCTCTTCACCGCGATGGCGGAGCGCACACGCCACGCGCAAGGTGAGGCCGAGAACTGGTACCAGCGTGCGAACCTCCCCGCCGCCGCCGAAGTCTGGGAGCACGGGCGCACCGGCGATGACATACCCCGCATCGAGCCACCGGAGGACACCACAGTACCCGCCGACAACACTGCCACGCCGGGAACGGACACCGGCACGGTCGGCGTTCCGGGAGCGACCGACACCGACACCGCTGCCGCTACGGAGGCGACCGGGACGCCGTTCGATCCGCACGACCTGCCCGATCCCGACACGGCACCGGGGCAACCGCTGCCGCCCGCACCGGGGGAGGGGAGCATCGTGGTGCGGGCGCTCGACGTGCGTGAGGTCGGTACGCCGGATACCGCGCAGGCCGCGCAACTCGGCGAGATCGAGACGGCCCTGACGATGGCGAACGGTCGGTCTCCGAGCGACATGGAGTTGTCGCTCCTCTGGCGGGTGGCGCAAGACTGCGACGCGGTGGCCCGCACCGGGCCGGGGCCGGGGAACGGCCTCGGTTGGGTGATCGCGGCGATCTGGGAGGCCGTGAACAGCGGCAGCGAGTTCGTCGCCCCCAAGCGCGTCGCCGCCATCTGCGACCGCTGGGCCTCCGAGGGCTTCATGAGCGACGGGCGGGCGACGCCTGCCGCTTCCGCCCCTCGCGCCCTGCAAGACCCGCCCCCGCGCCCCGACGCGCCCGCCCCCGCCCCCGCACCGGAATCGGCACCGGAGGAGCGACCGGACTCGCCCCCCGCAGCCGCAGCCGAGTCTGCAAAGGGAGCGGAGCCGGAAGTGCCGGTGCCGGAGGAGGAGGGTCTTCGCCTCTGGGCCGGGGTGTTGCGGCGGCTCGATGGCGTGCTACACGCCGATGCCCTCGGCTCTCGCACCTTCACCGCCGCCCGCATCGCCGCCACGGCGGGGGAGCGCGTGACGGTGCAGGCGCACGATGGCGAGAGCGCGGCCCGCCTCGGCACCTATCGCGGCCTGATCGCCCGGAGGCTTTCGGATGTGCTCGGTCGTGCCGTGGCGGATGTGCGCTTCGTCGGCGCGGACGACATCCCCGCCTCCGGTACCGCCCCCACGCCGCAACCCGCGATGGGGAGCGGCCCGCTTCCCGCAGTCGCGCCCGTTCCTGCTCCTGCCCCGGTGCGCGGCGAACAGCCCGTGCAGCCCGTACCCGCACCCGCACTCGCGCCCGCCGCCGCTCTCGATCCCGTCGTCCCGCCCACGATCCCGACCTTCACCGTACCGGGAACGACCCAGACGAACGGCGAACTCTGGGCGCACGCCCTGCACACCCTGCGAGGCGGCGTCAGCGAGGCGACCTTCAAGGTCTGGCTCCAATCCACCGCCCTGATCGCCGCCGACGCGGACGGCACGCTCGTCATCGGCGCACGCAACCGCGTGCAGCGCGAACGGCTGGAACGCCAGCACACGGGCGAGATCGCCGCCGCCCTCGGCGACCTCACCGGGCAGACCGTCGCGGTGCGCGTCGCCGTGATCGGCACGCCGGAAGGGGGCGCACGATGACGTACGCCCCCTCCATCCGCATCATCGTCGTCGTTGTCGGCATCGTCGCGGCGATGTTTGTCGCTCGCCGCTCGCCGCTCGCTGCTTTCCCGCTATTCGTCCGTCGCTATGGGCAGTTCGCTGCGGCGGCTGTAGTCGCCGAACGAGCCGACGTAGTGCCGCACGCGCCCGAACCCGGCGGATTTCAACGCGGCGTAGGCGTGCGCGGCGCGGCCCCCGCCCTGACAGTACGTGACGACTTCCTTGTCCGGTGTCACGCCCCGCGCCGCGAGGATTTCGCGGATTTCCTCCGGCGACTTGTACGTGCCGTCCGCGTTGCTCAGTTCCGTCCACTCCATCCATACCGATCTCGGCACGCGGCCCAGACGCGGATTGACCCCCGCGTACCGGCCCGAACTGCTCCCCGTGTACTCGCCCTCCGAGCGCACATCGAGCAGCACCGCGTCGTCGCTGCCCACGCGGGTGGCGGTGTCGTCGGCGTTCGCATACGCCGCCTCGTCCCACTGCGGCGTGTAGGGAACGGCGGTGCGCACCGCCGGCGTCGCCTCGGTGGGATGGCCTCCCTCCACCCATCGCCGCAGCCCGCCCACGAGCAGGGCGGCGTTCCGGTACCCCGCGAACTCCGCCGTCCACAACCCGCGTGCGTCAACCGTCTCGTTCGTGTTCGCGTAGAACACGAGGGTTTCGCCCCCCGTGACGCCGAGGCCCGTCATGTACTCCGCCACATACGCCCGGAACCGCGCCTCACCCTCCGGGTTGCTCGTCGGCGACACACCAAGCGGGTTGCCGCTCACGGCACCGGGGATGTGGCCCACCGTGTACTCCGCCGGGGTGCGGCAATCCACCGCCACCGCCGAGCCGTCCGCCAGATGCGCCGCCAACCAATCGCTGTCCACGAATTGCATGTGCTCGCTCCTTTCGTCGCGTAGTCGCTGAGTGGCTGAGTGGCTACGTCGCTGAGTGAAATGCAAAGACGTGTCTACTCAGCGACGTAGCCACTCAGCCACTCAGCAACTGCCCCACCACGTATCCCATGCGCGTGAAGAACAGGCTGTTCGGCACCACGCGAATCGCGCCCGCCGCCCGCGCCGCCTCTTGCCCCGCCGTGTCCACATGCGGCCCGAAGGCAATCACGGGCAGCGCGGCGGTGTACACATCGTCTCGCAAGGTGCGTATCGCCGCAAGGGCGTCGAATCCCCGCGCCGCGAACGACACGAGCGCGACACCCGCCCCTTCGCGTGCCGCGTCCCGCAGTTCGTCCGCCGTGCCGACGAGGCGCACGGCATATCCCTCCGCTTCGAGCGTCGCCGCGATCCGCGTGCCGACCATCACGTCATCTGTTAGCGCAATAACCCTGACCGTCATTTCCCCTCCCCGGTACTGGTTGGGTGCTGGTAGGCAGTGATGAGAGCGGTATTCGGTGGTGCTTGCGGCACCGCCCGCGTCCGGTGGAGGGCGGGCTGATGAACCTTCACAACGGGATCGGATCGTGCGCGTTTTCGGGGCGGGATGGTGCGCTCGGCCCGTCATCCCCGGACGACGATCTGAAAGCACCATCCTACCCGTACCCGATGCAGTTGCGAATCTTCATCAGCCCGCCGCATAGACTGATTCAATCAATACGGCGGGCCGAATCCTGCCCTCCACGAGGGTCGTATCCTCCCTGCACACCGCCTACGGCGTGGTGACGCGATAGCCCGTGAAGGCCACCTCGCCGCCCGCGCCGATGCCGCCGCCCCCCGCGAAGCCGAATCCGCCCGTGGGCCAGATGTCGGTGATCTCCAGCACCGTGACCACGCGCCCGTTCACCGAGAAGGCGAAGTGCGTCCTCGTCGCCTCGACTTGCAGGCGGTTCGGGCCGTCACGCCGGATAGCGTCGGTCGGCGTCCATGTGTTCAGGAGCGCACGCAGGCTGCCGTTGACGCGGGCGAAGACATTGAACGTGCCGTCGTTCGTCGCCACGAACAGCAGGTAGTTGTCGCGGTCCCGCGCCCGCACGATCAGCCCCATCGGGGCATCGCCCGCCCCCGTCACGCGCCGCGCCGTCACGGCATAGGTCGCGTCCGGCGTGGCGACCTCCACGGGGTAGAACTGCGACAAAAGCGCGTTCGCTTCCGCCGCGATGCGGTAGGTGCCGCCCCGGTACCCCGGCGTCGTCAGGCCGCTGTTCGGGCTGGCGAAGTCGTCCACGAAGCTTTCGCCCCGGTTGACGACGCGGGCGGGCGCGGCGACGGCGACGACGGGCGGGTTTGCGGTCGCAACGGGCATCGTTCGCGCTTCGGGCGGCGGCGGTGCGCCGAGGTCGAGCCGCCCCGCGCCGATCCCCGCCCCGCGCAAGGGTGCGGCGCGGGCGACGAGCAGATCGCGCACCGCGTCGGGCGCGGCGGCGGGGTCGGTGCTGAGCACGAGAGCCGCCGCCCCCGCGACGTGCGGAGCCGCAGCACTCGTGCCGCTGAAGGTGGAGGGTGCGCCGACGAGGGCGTGCGCGGCACTCCATACCCCTTCGGGGCCACCGAGTTCGGGCTTCGGTCGCCCGTCGAGCGTCGGCCCCCGCGAGGAGTAGCGCGGCACCGCCCCGTCGCGCCAGTCCACCGCCCCGACCGTCACCGCCCCCCGTGCGTCCCCCGGCACCGTGAGCGTGCCGTCCGCCCCCGTCAGTTCCAGTGCCGCACCGGGGCCGACGATCAGCGTCAGCGGCACATCGGCGTCGCCCGCGTTGACCTTGCGCACCCGCACGAGGTATTCGCCCTTCGCGGCGGGGATCACGAGCGATTCCACGGGCCGCTTACCGCCGCCCCGCCCCTGCGTCTCGGTGCTTTTCGCCACCTCCACGCCCGCCCCGTCGTAGACAAACAGGTCGTAGTTGATGCGCGGCTGCGCCCAGTCGTCCCAGTTCAGCCAGAGGCGGAGCGGCCCGCCGCCCGCCGCCACGCGCAACCCGTTGCGCCCCGACACACCGGGAAAGTCGTGCAGCCCGTCGCCGTCCGTGTCCACGAAGGGGGCGCGATACTGCCCCTGACCGAGGTTCCCAGCGGACTTCACGAAGACCACGCCCGCCGCCCGCGCCTCGTCCACCGCCCGTGCGAGGTCGCTCGTGCCGTCGGTGGGGAAGTCGCCCACGAAGCCGATGCTCGTCGTGATGACGCGCACCCCCGCGACCTGCGTGAGCCACTTCACGGCGGCGATGAAGCCGCCGGGGGTGTCGCCCGCCGCCGCGAGGGCGATTTCGGCGTCCGGGGCCATCTCGCGCACGATCTCGGCACACGCGGTGCCGTGCATCGCGTCGGGGCCGGGGGTCGGCTCCATCTTGCCGTCCTCGCGGAAACTGCGAACCGTGATGCCTTGCGTGCCGAGAATCTCCGCGTAGCGCATGAAGCCGAGGTCTATCACGCCCACGCGCACGCCGCGCCCCGTGATCCCCGCCGCGTGCCAGACGCTCGCCCCCGTGATCTCGACGCCCTCACTCCGCGCCGCCGCACTCGCCCCCGGTGGCGGCGTCTTGCTGCCGATCTGCTGACCGCTCGCGGTCGGCGTGCGGCGCACGTCGCGCACATGGCGGAAACCGGAGACATCGGCGAAGAAATTGCCCCGGTTGTTCGCTTGGCGGCTGTACTCCACGAGCGTCATCACGGGGACCACGAGTTCGATCTGCGCCCCGTAGGTCGCGGTGACGCGCCCGCCGAGCCGACCGACCGCCAACGCGGTGCCTTCGCTGACGCTCGGTTCACTCGTGTCGAGCACGAGCGTCATCCGCACCTCGTCGTTCGCGGTGAGCAGCCCCTGCATCCGCGCAAAGGCCCGTGCCGCATCCACCCCGCCCGCCTGATAGACCACGAGCAGTTGCAGGAAGACCGCGTCCACCTTATCCATACCCGCGCCCATGCCCATGCCCATGCCCATGCCCGCCCCGCCGCCGGGAGTACCGGGAGCACCGGCAACGGCGGACGACGCGGCAAAGCCACCTGCACCGGGGCTACCACCCACACCGGGCGCGGCGGAACCCGGAGGTGCGAACATCCCCGCCCCCGGCTGACCGCTCGCCGCTCGCCGCTCGCCGCTCGTCACCGGCGCGTCTTCGTCGCCCTCGGCGCACCCCGCGAGCAGCACGACGAGCGCGAGCACCACCGTGACGACGTTTTGCTGCCGTGGCCACCGTATTCGTGTCATCTCTGTGTCCCCTCCCGTCGCCGGGATTCCGCCGCATCCGCTGCACATAACGCTCGCCCGCCAGTGTATCACGCCCGCGCCCTCGGTTCCGGTGCACCCCGCCGCACGCCCACTGTTTGCACCGCTCTCCAGAAACATCGCGGCCCGATATGCGTCATTTGACGTATATCCCCCGCCCCTGTGGGCTGCTATGCTCATTGGTAGGGAGAGGACGCGGCGATGCGATCACGGGGGTACGGCATGGGTACGGGACGGCGAGCGGTGGCAGCGGTGCTAGTGGCGGTACTCGTGCTGGCAGGGGTGGGGATGGCTCCCGTCTCGGTGCGGGCGGCGGTGGCGACCTACTACGTCGGCAACGGCGGCGACACGAGCGGCGGCAACTGCACCACGATGGGGAATACGACCTGCACGCTGCACGACGCGGTGGCAGCGTCGAACGCGAACGATCCCGGCACGGGGCAGAACACGATCACGTTTGCGTCGAGCGTCACGGTGGTTACGCTCACGACAGCGGACGCCTCGGATAGCACGAGCGGGTTGGCGCTGACGAAGAACGTGGCGATTACGGGGCCGATGGGCGGCACGCTTGTGGTGCAGCGCAGTGGCGGCGCGGGTGCCTTTCGCATCTTCTACGTGGGCATCGACGTGACGGCGACCCTGAGCAACCTCACGATCCGCAGCGGCACCACTGTCAGCGGCAGCTCCGGCGGCGGCATCCTCAACGGTGGCACGGTGACGCTGACGAACAGCACCGTGAGCGGCAACACCGCCAGCAGCGGCAGCGGCAGCGGCGGCGGCATCTACAACTTCGGCACGGCGACGCTGACGAACAGCACCGTGAGCGGCAACACTGCCAGCAGCGGCGGCCTCGGCGGCGGCGGCATCTACAACAACGGCACGGTGACGCTGACGAACAGCACCGTGAGCGGCAACACCGCCACCGGCAGCGGCGGCAGCGGCGGCGGCATCCGCAACTTCGGCGGCACGGTCACGCTGACGAACGTCACCGTGAGCGGCAACACCGCCAGTATCGGCGGCGGCATCCGCAACAACAGCATCCTGAACGCGACGAACAGCATTGTCGCGGGCAACACCGGCGACGACCTCAGTGGGAGTATCAACGGCACGAACACGAGCAACCTGACGAGCGGTACCCCGCTTTTGGCCCCCCTCGGCAGCTACGGTGGCCCCACGCAGACGCGCCCGCCCCTCCCCGGCTCCCCCGCCATCAACGCGGGCAACGCGGCGGCGTGCGCGGCGTCCCCCGTGAGCAACCTCGACCAGCGGGGCGTCTCGCGCACCGCCTTCGGCACCTGCGACATCGGGGCGGTGGAAAGCCGGGGCTTCGTGGTCGGTGCGGGGAGCGGCGGCGGGCAGAGTGCGGCGGCGAACACCCCCTTCGGGTTGCCCCTCGCGGTACTCGTGTTTAGCGGCTACAGCGAACCCACCGACGGCGGCACGATCACCTTCACGGCTCCGGCGAGCGGCGCGGGTATCGCCCTCACTCCCGTGGTTGCCACGATTATCGGCAACGTGGCGACGACCAATGTCGCCGCGAACACCACGGTAGGCAGTTACAGCGTCACCGCGACGGCGGCGGGGGGGAGCGGCCCCCTGAGTTTCGCCCTCACGAATACCCCCGGTAACGCCACCGTCATCGCCCTCTCCGGCGTGTCGGCGGTGGTCTCGTCGGGTTCGCCCTTTGCCTTCGCGGGGCGCATCACGGATAGCTTCGGCAACACCGTGACGACCTACACCGGCACCCTGAGCTTCACGAGCAGCGACGGCACGGCGACGCTGCCGACCGCGTACCCCTTCACCGCCGCCGACATGGGCCAGCACACCTTCACCGCGACCCTCAATAGCGTGGGGAGCGGGCGCACGATCACGCTCGCGGGTACGGGTGGCCTGACGGCGATCACGCCGCAGATCGAGGTGCGCCAGCCCGCGCCGCGCATCACGGGCTTCACGCCGAACCGGGGCGTGGCAGGCAGCACGGCGGCGGTGACGATCACCGGCACAGGTTTCCAAGCGGGTGCGACCGTGAAATTCGGCACCGTGTCGGCAACCGTGCCGAACGTGACGGCGACGAGCATCACCGTCACTGCCCCGGCGATTATGACGGCGGGGACGTACACCATCACGGTGACGAACCCGGACACGCAGACCGCAATGGCGGGGCCGTTCGCGTACTACCCGGCGAGCGGCGTCCCGGCGGCACCGGGGATGCGGGCGGTGCCGGGTGGTCCGGGAAGCGGCGGCATGGCCCCGGCCCCGGCACCCGCGCCCCGCGAACCCGCAGGCGGTAGCGGCGGCAACGGGCCGAGCGGCGTTCCCGCACCGGGCGGCGAAGTGACCCCCGCCGCGACGCCGTTGCCCGCCCCCGCACGGCGGTAGCGACCGAAGCGCAGACGAGGGCGGACAGGACACCACACGCTGCATGTGGTGTCCCGTCCGCCCTCGTCTGCGCTTTATCACCCGTTCTTGGGGCCGTTCCTACTGCTCGCCGCGCCGCGCCGGGTTCGCCACACCCCGTGAGGCGGTTCCACAATTGCGCCTCTACCGCCCGCTTCGGCACGATCCACGCATCGCGCCCGACGGACTCGTCGCCCCGCGCCGTGAACTCGCCGCCGCCGGGGTTGCGCAGGTCGTAGTACGTCGCGCCTTGCGCGAGCCGCTGCCCTTCCGGGATGATCGGCACCTGCTTCAACTCGTCGTCGGTGAAGCGGTCGCTCATCTCCCGGTTCGCCTCTTTCACCCAGTACGCGGTGTGGCCCTCCTGCTCCGGGGAGTCGCCCGCGCTCGCCGTGTTGCGCCCCGGCATCCCCTGAATGTCGTTGCCTTCGGGGCGGCGATCCGCGTCCCGCTGCATCGTTCCCGACAGGTCGTTCGTGCCGTGCGCGGGGCGACCCGTGCGGGCGTCGGAGTCGCTGCCCGTGCGACCGGCCCCCGGCTGGTGCGTCCCCGAAGTTGTCTGCGGGTTCTGGTTCGTCACACCTTTGTTGTCCATGATGCGTCTGTCCTTTCCCTATCGCGTGCGGGGCGTCCCGTACCGGGCAGGCGGGCAACTCGCGTGCCGGCGGAATAGTCGGCAGTCGGCAGTGAAATGCGCCCACCCCCCTGCCGCCCGTGCCGCCCAGAGGGCACCCGCACCCGCACCCGCACCCGCCTCCCGTCACTCCGGCGCGGGCGGGGGTGACGCAGGGCGAGTTTTGCGATGTTCCCGGTACGCCTCGATGCTGCCACACGCTCCCCCTCCCCTTCGGGGGAGGGGGCTGGGGGGTGGGCGCATTTCACTGCTGACTGTCGGCTATTACGTGGGTGCATCGTGCGAACATCCGTGCGATACTCTGCCCTACGACCAATGAGGGAGGGGACAACGATGGCGGCGATCAATACCACCGAGATTGTCTACAACGACGGGCTGTACCTGCCCGCGCTCGACTTGTGGTGCGACGCGAAAGTGCCGCGCCCGCGCTGCGTGGTCTCGCACGGACACAGCGACCACATCGAGGCGCACGGCGAGATCATCGCCACGCCGGAAACGGCCCGCATCCTCGCGCACCGCCTCGCCGCCTTCACGGGCGAAGCGCACCTGCTCCCCTACGGCGAATCGCTCGACCTGCCCGCCTCCCCCGGTGTGCCGCCCGCCCGCGTCACCTTCTACCCCGCCGGTCACTGCCTCGGTGCCGCACAGACGCTTGTTGAGGTCGGGAACACGCGCATCTGCTACACGGGCGACTTCAAATTGCGCCCCAACGTGGCGGCGGAAACGGGCGTGATCGTGCCATGTGATCTGCTGGTGATGGAATGCACCTTCGGCGAACCGCGCTATGCCTTCCCGCCCGACGCGCAGATTCACGCCGACCTGCAAAGCGAGATCGAGGCGGCGTACGCTGCGGGCGAGGTGCCGGTGGTCCTCGGTTACGCCCTCGGCAAGGGGCAGGAGGCGTTGCACCTCTTGACCGGGTGGGGCTACCCCGTAATGTGCCACGGCAGCACCTACAACCTCGCGCAGTTGTACGAGGCGTGCGGCGTGCAGTTCCCCGGCCCGTATTCGCGCTACGTGCGCGGGGAGGTGGCGGACAATGTGCTGCTCGCCCCGCCCTCCGTGCGCAAGCACGCGATGCTTCGCGCCCTCGTCCCCGTGCGCACGATCCTGCTGACCGGGTGGGCCTTGCACCCCGGAGCGTTCAACATCTACCGCGACGTGTCCCGCGTGCTGCCCCTCTCCGACCACGCCGACTACCCCGACCTGCTCCGCACCGTGACCGAGAGTGGCGCGAAGACTGTCTACACCGTGCATGGCGGTGCGAAGTTCGCCGCCGACCTGCAAGCCCGTGGCGTGGATGCCCGCGTTCTCGCCACGCAATAAACGCGAGTTAAACCACAAAGACACAAAGAGAACACCGAAGGAAAAAACGGGGGGATAAGGGCTTATTCGCCGCATTTCCCCCCGTCTTTTCTCTATATCCTTCGTGTCCTCTGTGTCTCTATGGTGAATCCTTCCGATTTCGCGTTCTACATGAACCGCCACGAGGTGAGCACGACATCGCCTGACGGGAAGTAGTCGTCGGCGGAGATCGGCAGCGTGCCGAAGGTGAGGACGTAGGCGGTGCGGTCGCGGATCACGGCGACCTGCATCACGGCGAGGCGGCTGCCGCTCAGCGTCGCCTCGTAGCGCAGCATCTTCGCCGGTTCGCCGCCGAGCATCAGGCCGCTCGGATCGCCCGCGAAGGTCGCGTCGGGTGCCTGCATCCTCAGTTTGTCCACGCTGATCTGGATGTACTGGTCGAGCGTGATCCCGGCGGGCAGGTTCTCGCTCGTGATGTTGAAGAGGCCGAGCGGCTCCGAACTGTCGTAGCGCACGACGATACCGGCCCCGCTCGCCGGCCCCGGCTCCCACCCCTGCGGCACCTCGAACGAGAAGCGACCGCGTGCGTCCTGATAGCGTTCGCCCGCCATCGCTATCGCCACAACAGCGTTGGCGGTGCGGGGCGTGCTCGTGGCCCGCGTCGTCGCGGTGGCGCGGGGCGTCGCGGCGACGGTCGCACGCGGGGTGCCGCTCGCGCTCGGCCCGCCGATGGCCGCGACGCTCGCGGGCGTCGGCGTGCGCGGCGCGACGGGCGCGGCGGTACCGACCGCTGTACCCCCGGATACGACCGTCGGGGCGCGTCCGGCGATCACCGTCACGGTCTGGTTCGCATTCGCCGCGCTCGTGCTGATCGCGCCGATGGTCGCGTTCGGGCCGGTGCCGGTGCCGACAGGAGCGGCGGGCGTACCCGACACGGGTGCCGGCCCGAATGCGGCGGTGATGCTCGACGCGGGCCGCGCCGTCGCGGTGCTGCCGGTCGCGCCGGTCGCCGGGGTCGCGCTTGCCATTCCGGGCGTGCGCGTGGGGGCGGCGGTGACGGCGACGGTGGGCGTGGGAGCGGCGGGAGCGGTGGGAGCCGTAGTCACGGCGGGTGCGACCGCGACGGTAGGTACCACTGTTGCCGCTGCGACCATTGCGGCGGGGGTGATCGTCGCGGTGGCGGCGGCAACCGTGGCGGTGGCGAAGGCGTCGGGTTCGTCCCCGCACGCCACGAGCGCGAAGGCGCAGAGCGCGGTCAATGCGGTGAGTAAGCGATTTCGCACTTGCACAGGCAAACCCTCCTGTTTCGTCCTTCGTCCCGGAAGCACCAACCGTCGCGGCGGCGGTATCATTCGCGTGGTGGACGTTTCGTACAGAGTAACGGTTCCGCGTCCCCGGTGCGCGAGATGCGCACCGGGGACGGTGGTGCGCACCTTGCAGCGTGTACGTGCGCAGGCAATCCGGTCGCAGTGAGAAGACGAGGCGAGGCGAGGCATGACGGAGACGGAGACAGGGACGGCGACGGAGACGACAGCGATTACCCCGGCAACATTCGCGCAGGCCGCACCTTTCGCCTCCTTCGGCGAATTATCTCATGTCGCGGAAGCGGTGGCAGCGACGACGAAGAAGCTGGAGAAGATGGCCCACCTCGCGGCCTACTTCCGGGGTCTGGGCGACAACGATCTGGCACTCGCGGCGCGGTACCTCGCGGGGCAGCCCTTCCCGCTGCACGATGCCCGCGTGTTGCAGGTGGGCGGGGCGGCGGTGGTCGCCGCGCTCGTCGCCGTCTCCGGGCGAACCGCCGACGAGATCAAGGCCGTCGGCATCCGCGTAGGCGAACTGGGCGAAGCGGCGCGGGAACTCCTCCCCGGCACGCTGCCGGAGGAACCGACGCTGACGCTCGCGGCGGTGGAGCGGGCGATTGAGGAACTCGCACGCACGGGCGGCAGCAAGGCGAAGACCGCGCTCCTGATCGCGCTGTTGCGGCGGGCGACGCCCTTGGAGGCGGTCTACCTCGTGAAATTGTCGCTCGGCGATCTGCGCATCGGCCTCAAGCAGAGGCTGGTGGAGGACGCCCTCGCCCGTGGTTTCGGGCAGCCGCTCGCCGCCGTCAGTCACGCCGCGATGCTCTTGGGCGACATCGGTGAAGTGGCGGTGCTGACGCGCACGGGAACACTCGACCGCGCCGCGTTGCGCCTCTTTCACCCGCTCGGCGCGATGCTCGCCACCCCCGCCGATTCGCCCGAAACCGCCCTCGCAAACCTGCCGGAGGGGTACGCTCTCGTGGAGGACAAGTACGACGGCGTGCGGGCGCAGATACACAAGGCGGAAGATCGCCTCGCTATCTACTCGCGCACCCTCGACGACGTGACGCACCGCTTCCCCGAACTGCACGCCGCATTGCTCGCGTTGCCGGGGGCGTTCGTGCTCGATGGCGAGATTGTTGGGGTGCGCGGCGGGCGCGTGCTGCCCTTCACGACCTTTCAGCAGCGGTTGGGGCGGAAAACCGTGACCCCGGAGATGCTCGCGGAGATTCCCGCCGCCCTTATCGCCTTCGACCTGCTCTCCCGCGACGGCGATTTGCTCTTCGCCCGCCCGCTCACGGAACGCCGTGCCCTGCTCGCCTCCCTGCTCGGCACGAGCGACGACCTCTCCGAGGTAGCGACGGATGAGGACGCGACGACGAACGACGACGCGCACGACACGCACGCGGGCGAGCCGGGGAGCGTGCGCCTCTCGCGGGCGTACCACGTGACGCAACCGGACGAGATAGACGCCTTGTTCACGGCGGCGCGGGCGCGGGGCAACGAGGGGCTGATGGTCAAGCTGCCGCATTCCGCCTATGCACCGGGGCGGCGCGGGGCGGAGTGGCGCAAGGTGAAACGCGCCCTCGCCACGCTCGATGTCGTCGTCACGGCGGTGGAGTGGGGCCACGGCAGGCGGCACGAATTGCTCTCGGATTACACCTTCGCGGTACGGGCGAGCGAGGCCGACGGCACACTGCTGAATGTCGGCAAGGCGTTCAGCGGCCTGACCGATATCGAACTTACGGAACTGACGGCGTGGTTCCGCGCCCACACCCGCGCCGAGTACGGGCGCACACGGGTCGTGGAACCGGAGATCGTCCTCGAAGTGACCTTCGACGCGGTGCAAGCCTCCGCCCGCCACAAGAGCGGCTACGCCCTGCGCTTCCCCCGCATCGTCCGCCAGCGCGACGACAAGCCCGCGTCGGAGATAGACACCCTCGCCACCGTTCGCGCCCTCGCGGAGCGCGAAACGGACACAGGGAAGGACTGACCACAGAGGCACCGAGCGCACAGAGAAAGAAAGAAGGACACGTTTCTCCGATCCGTGCGCTTCCTCCGTGCGCTCGGTGCCTCTGTGGTCATACCAATACCGGGTGATTGGTGCCGCTCCGACGCCCCCACCCCCTGCCCCTCCCCCGCCGAGCGGGAGAGGGGTGACGCGGGGCGAGTTTTGTGCCTTCCTTGCAAGTCCCGATGCTGCGGCGCGTCACCCCTCTCCCGCTCGGCGGGGGAGGGGCAGGGGGTGGGGGCAGTCGGCGGGCAAGAAACCGGCGGCGTTTATCCGGTCTTGGTATCAGTCCTCCCCGACCTTCGCGCCCACGAATCCCCGGCCCGTTTACCGCTTGCGGAGGGTTCTGCCGTGTGCATTTCCGGGTTTGACAATCGTTGTGCAGCGGCCCTACACTCAGAAAGCGCAACGAACCGAACGGGCTGCGCAGCGAGGACGACGGGCGATGAGTTCCGGGACACGAGGCGGGGCGACGGGCGGCGAGCGGCACATGGATGCCGATGCCACCACCCCGATCTACAACATCAAGGCGGTGGTGCAACGCACGGGCGTCCCGGCGGACACCGTGCGGGCGTGGGAGCGTCGCTACGGCGTGCCGCACCCGCAACGCACCGCCGGGGGCCAGCGGGCCTACTCCGAGCGCGACATCTCCGTGATCGTCTGGCTGCGCGAGCGCACCGAGGAGGGGATCACGATCTCTCAGGCGGTGAGCCTGCTCGCCGCCGTGGGCGAGGCGAGCGTCACCGCCGCCGCCGCCGCTCCCGTCGTCGTGCCGCTTCCCGTGACAACCGGGCCGCGCTCGCCGGACGCCGTAGTACGCGACCTCCTTGAGGCGTTCCTGCGCTACGACCAGACGGCGGCGGACACGCTCGTCGGCGAGGCGTTCGTGCTGTTCGGGGTGGAGGATGTGTTCCTGAAGGTTCTCCGCCCCGCCCTCGTGGAGATCGGGGAGATGTGGCACCGCGCCGAAATCCCCACCACCGTGGAGCATTTCGCCTCGCAATTTGCGAAGCGCAAGTTGGTCGGCCTCATCGGCATGTACGACAACCGCCACTCGCCGTGGAAGATCGTCGTCGGCTGTCCGGCGAACGAGCAGCACGAGACGGGTGCGCTGCTCCTGACGCTGTTCATGCTGCGGCAGGGGTGGCAGGTGCTCTATCTCGGCCCGGATGTACCGGCCCGCGACCTGATGGAGACGATCCGCGCCGTGCAGCCCGATATGGTCTGCATGTCCGCCTCCGGCAGCGAATCCGCCGCGTTGGTGGTGCAGATCGGCGAGGTCATCGCGCAGTTGGAGACCGAGACACGCCCCGTGTTCGCGTACGGCGGCGGCGTCTTCAACCACCTGCCCGAACTCCGCGCCCGCGTCAACGGCGTCTTCCTCGGTGAGAACGCCGCGCACGCCATTGACGCCGCCCGCGCCCTGCTCGTCGCCCGCTAGCCGCAAGGAGGGGCGCACACGCTCCACAGCGACCTTCGGCGGGAGAACGCATACGCCCTGAGCCGCGAGGAGGGGCAACGTGCGGCGCGACTTTTGGGAGTATACTGTTACAAAAGTCGGGGCAACGTGGCCTCGTCGGGTGAGCGCGGGAGGGACGGCAACCGATGGTAGATACACAAGTCGTGACGCAGGACGCGGTGATGGCGGCCCTGCGCACCGTGGACGACCCCGAACTGCACCGGGATCTCGTCACGCTCAATATGATTAAGAACGTCGTGATCGAGGGCGGCACCGTGGGCGTCACGGTGGAGTTGACCACGCCCGCCTGCCCCCTGCGCGGCAAGATCGAGAGCGATGTGCGGGCTGCCCTGATGCAGGTGCCGGGTATCGCGCATGTCGAGTTGCAGATGACGGCGCAGGTGCGCACCGCGTTCGGCGGCAAACCGGGCAAGGAGCCGATCCCCGGCATCAAGAACACTATCGCCGTCGCTTCCGGCAAGGGCGGTGTCGGCAAGAGCACCGTGGCCGTCAATATCGCCGCCTCGCTGATGCTCGAAGGCGCGAAGGTGGGCATTCTGGACGCCGACATCTACGGCCCCTCGGTGCCGATCATGCTCGGCACGAACGAAGCCCCCGTACCGACGGCGGACAACCGCCTCAACCCCGTGTACGCGCATAACATGACGCTGATGAGCGTCGGCTTCATCAACCGGCAGGACGACAAGCCGATCATCTGGCGCGGGCCGATGGTGGCGGGTCTCCTGACGCAGTTCCTGCGTCAGGTCGCGTGGGGCGAACTCGATTACCTCGTCATTGACCTGCCTCCCGGCACGGGCGACGCGCAACTGACGCTCACGCAGGCGTTGCCGCTCTCCGGCTCGCTGATCGTCACGCAGCCCGCGCAGGTCGCCCTCTCGGATGCCCAGAAGGGCATCCAGATGTTCAAGCAGCTCGACGTGCCGATCCTCGGCATTATCGAAAACATGAGCTACTACCAGAACCCTGCCACGGGCGAGAAGGTCTATCTGCTCGGTCAGGGCGGCGGGCAGCGGGCCGCGACGCGCTACGGCGTGCCGCTGCTCGGTGAGATTCCGCTCGACCCCGCGATGAGTGCCAGCGGCGATGCGGGCGTACCGCTCGTGATTAGCGAGCCGCAGTCGCTGATCTCCGGGCTGTACCGCGATATCGCCCGCCTCGTCGCGGCCCGCCTCTCGGTGGAGAGCTACAACGCGATGATCCCGCTCGGCGTGCCGATTATGCTCGACAACAGCGGCAACGGCGGCAATGGCGGTGGCTCCGCCCCTGATACGAGTCAGGGACACCGCCCATTGCGGCTAGGGTAGCGCGCAACAGTTCCAATTGTATGTTCCGTGAAGTACGGGATAGTGTGGCGAAGGCGACTCGCCACACTATCCCGTGCTTATTGTTGCCACTAAACGATTGTAAGACCTCCTTCATATTCGCGTGGTACGTTGATTGTGTTCGAGTTTGTCACGCCCCGATGCAACCGGGGCGACCAACATCACATCGAGGGGAGCAGTACGCGGATGAGCCAGCAAGAGCCACGCCCGAAGTCCGACGAGTTCAAAGCGCAACAACTGCCCTACCCCGCCAGCCAAGCCGACATGATCCCGCAACCCGACAGCGACCTTTCCAACTACCGCCCCGCCGACAAGCTGCGCGGCAAGGTCGCGCTCATCACGGGGGCGGATTCCGGCATCGGGCGGGCCGTTGCCATCGCCTTTGCGATGGAGGGGGCGAAGGTCGCCATCCTCTACAACGAGCACGACGACGACGCCGCAACGACCAGACAGATGGTCGAGGCGAAGGGCGGGCAGTGCCTGAACATCCGCGCCGATGTGCGCGACGCCGTGGCCTGCCGCGACGCAGTGGCGCAAACCGTGGCAGCGTACGGCGGGCTGAACATCCTCGTCAATAATGCGGCCTTTCAGCAGTCGCACCAGAAATTCGAGGAGATCACCGAAGAATCGTTCCGGCGCACGCTGGAGACGAACATCTTCGGCTACTTCCACATGGCCCAAGCCGCCCTGCCGCACTTGCGCGAGGGCGACGCCATCGTCAACACGGGTAGCATCGTCGGCCTCGTGGGCAACCCGATCCTCGTTGACTACTGCGCCAGCAAGGGGGCGATTCACGCCTTTACGAAGGCTCTGGCACTCAATCTTGCGGAGCGCGGCATCCGCGTCAACTGCATCGCCCCCGGCCCGATTTGGACACCGAACATCCCCGCCACGATGCCCCCGAACGAAGTGGAAAACTACGGTCACGAGGTGGCGATGGGCCGCCCCGGTCAGCCCGAAGAACTCGCCCCCGCGTACGTCTTCCTCGCGTCGAGCGACGGCAGCTACGTCACGGGCAGCATCGTGGAGGTCACGGGCGGCAAACTTTCCAGCGGGTGAAAAGCACCGACCACACGTAGGGGCGCACGGCTGTGCGCCCGCGATGTTGGGAAAGGTACGAGGCCCGAAGGTCAGCACCGAGACGTGGCAAGATCGCGGGCGCACAGCCGTGTACCCCTACACGACGTTTTGCGACAACCCCTAGAGAGGAAGCCGCCCGCGTATGCCTACCGATTCGCAATTGTCCACCCCGGTGTACCCGCCGGGAACCGTTCGCGCCTTGCTCGCCACCAGCCACGTCACGCCACAGACGCGGGCGGCGTTGCTCGCCCGCCTCGAACCTCCCCTCGACGCCGCACCGCGCTTCTTCGACGGAGAGACTTTCGCAGTTTTCGCGGCGGTCTGCGCCCGCCTCGTCGCGCCTGTGGAAAATGCGGTTGCGCTCTCGCTTGCGGTGCAAGTGGATGGCCGCCTCGCGGCGGGCGGCGGCGACGGCTGGCGGTACGCCGCGATGCCCCCCGACGGCGAAGCGTACCGCCGGGGAACGCAGGGCGTGGAAGCCCTCGCCCGAACCCGCTTCAGCGCGTCATTTCACGCGCTGGAAGCAGCGCAACAGGACGCGATTTTGCGCGACGCGCAGCGCGGCAACGTGACGGGCGAACCGTGGGATACGCTGCCCGCCGCCCGCTTCTTCGAGGATGTACTTGCAGAGGTCGCGCAGTATTTCTACAGCGATCCGCTCGTGCAAGAGGAGATCGGCTACGTTGGCATGGCGGACGCCCACGGTTGGCACGCGATCACCCTCGACACCCGCGAAGCGCGGGAACCGCTCCCCGTCACGAATGACAACCACGGTCACGAGAACGGAGGGGGCGCGTGAGCAAGACACCGAATGCGCACGAAGCCGAGACGCGCACGGGAACCGCCCCCGATCTGCACGGACACCCCGTGCCGATGCGGCAGTTCGCCCCGCATGAGGTCGTGGACGCGGTGGTGATCGGCACGGGGGCGGGCGGTGCGCCGCTGCTCGCTCGTCTCGCGGCGGCGGGGTTGCGCGTCGTCGCTCTCGAAGCGGGGCGGCACTGGTCGCCGGGGCGCGACTTCGCCACCGACGAGCGGGCGCAGAGTGAGCTGTACTGGAACGACGAGCGGTTGAGTGCCGGCGAGAACCCCGTTGGCTTCGGCAACAATAACTCCGGCACGGGCGTCGGCGGCTCCACCCTGCACTACACCGCCTACACCCCCCGCCCACAGCCCGACGATTTCCGCCTGCACACCGAGTTCGGCGTCGGTGCGGACTGGCCCCTCGCATACGACGATCTGGAGCCGTACTACGACGAGATCGAGCGGTTCCTCGGCGTGTCGGGGCCGTCGCCGTACCCGTGGGGGCCACCGCGTAAGGCGGCATATCCCTTATCGCCATTGCCGCTCAACGGCGCGGCGCAACTGATGGAGCGCGGGGCGGCAGTCTTGGGTATGCGTACGTCGCCCGCGCCGAACGCCGCGCTCTCCGGCTCGTACTATCAGGAGGGCGTTGGCTGGCGGGCGGCGTGTACGAACCGGGGGTTCTGTCAGGCCGGGTGCAGCACCGGCGCGAAGGCCAGCATGGACGTGACGTACATCCCCCTCGCCATCCATCACGGCGCGGAGGTGCGCTCGGAGTGCTTCGTCACGACGATAGAGCGGGACGACACGGGCCGCATCACGGGCGTCGTGTACGAACGCGACGGACGCATCGAGCGGCAGCGGTGCGCCGCGCTCTTTTTGTGCGCCGGGGCTATCGAGACGCCGCGCCTGCTCCTCTTGAATGGTTTGGCGAACAACAGCGGGCAGGTGGGACGGAACTTCATGGCGCACATGGGCGTGCAGGTGTGGGGCCGCTTCGATGCGGATATCCGCCCGTACAAGGGCATCCCCGGCGGGCTAATCTCGGAGGACACCCACCGCCCGCCGGACGCCGACTTCGCGGGCGGGTACCTCGTGCAGAGCATCGGCGTGATGCCCGTCACGCATGCCGCGCAGGTGGCACGCGGGCGCGGGCTATGGGGCGCGGAGTTGCGGGCGCACATGCGCGGTTACAATAATACGGCGGGCATCAACATCTTGGGCGAGTGCCTGCCGCTCCCCGGTAACTATCTCGAACTCGCGGATGAGCGCGACGGACGCGGCTTGCCCAAGCCCCGTGTTCACTTCTCGCACGGCGAGAACGAGCGGCGCATGTCTGCACACGCGGAGAAACTGATGCGCGACCTCTGGACGGCGGCGGGGGCGGTCGAGATGTGGACGTACCCCCGCGACGCGCACACCATCGGTACCTGCCGCATGGGGAGCGACGCCGAAACCGCCGTGGTAAACGTGAACGGACGCGCCTTCGACGTGCCGAACCTCTACATTGCGGACAACTCCGTGTTTCCCAGTGCGCTCAGTGTGAACCCGGCCCTGACGATCATGGCCCTCTCGCTGCGTATCGCCGACCGTTTCCTTGCGGGGGGCGGTGAGCGGGG
>JAABUN010001311.1_pt1 | contig 56303 bp, 52 predicted proteins | sample 5559311 | NCBI WGS metagenome assembly JAABUN01 (sample SAMN10711877, study PRJNA513370) | rock metagenome | isolation source: Antarctica rocks | place: Antarctica: Victoria Land, Siegfried Peak sud
TATTAATAGGCTTAATAGTATTAAGGATATAAATTAAGTAAGTAATAGTAGAGACTCTAAAAGTAATAATAATAATAGTAAGTAAAGGAGAAATACTATAAAGGATTTTTATATAGAAGTTAATAAGAAGCTTAGTAAAGACGGGGTTAATAATATATAATAGGAATACTATAAGACTAGTAGATATAATACTTAAGTATATTTTATAGCTCTAATATATAAAATAATATAGAATAACGGAATAACTATTAGTATAGACCCCTAATATTTAAGTGACTTAGGATTAGGATATTTTAGAATAAGAAGTAGAAAAACTAAATAGAATATAGAAGCGGAAACTTTAGGCGAGAATAAAGAAATAAGGCCTTATAAGATACTTACTATTTTATAGTAATTATATAGATAGGTTATATTACTTAATAAGGGCGGGTTTCTTATATTTCTTATATATATTATAGATTTAGGCTAATTTATAATTTATCTCTACGAGCTTCTCTATAACTTAAATTTAATAATAAGCTTTTAATTAGCGATATAGTCTATAAACTAATAGCGTTATAATATTAGAGTTAGGTAATTATATATAGATTATAGGCCTATAATCCCTTTAGTTATACTATAAGGCTTAATATAAAGAAATATACCTAAGTAATTATTAGGCGGAGTTAATTACTAATAAATATTAGTAGATTATTAAAGGCCTTATCCTAAATCGACTAGATACTATATTTTAGCCTCGTAAATAGGTAGAATAGTTTATTAATAGTACCGCTACCTAATAGATATTACTAACGGGTATTAGCCCTAGTTTTATTCTATACTTAAAGGTATTTATTACTTAAAGTATCTGCGTTATCCTAAAACTATACTTAATAGTAATCTATATACTAGCTATTCTTCTATTAAACTTTCTCTTTTATACGTTTAGGTAGCTTATATATAGTAATATAATAAATTCTATATACCTATAAGCTTTATTACTAAATAGATCTAGAACTCGCCGCCTTTAGAATACTTAATATAGCTAGTCTTATATACTAGAAGTTTATAGTATTATTAGGCTATTTACCTTTCCCTTAAATAGGCTATATAGTATACTAATTAGACTGTTTAGGTATATTACCCCTAACTATACTATACTATATACCTTTTTATATATAGAGTAGAAGAACCTCTAGTCTTCCTTTAATTAATAGAAGCGCTGAAATATTCTATTAATAAAGCCCTAAATTATAGACCTCTTATATATTTTACCTATATATTTAATTACCCTTACGTACCTCTAGATCCTATTATATTTAAGAATAGGATACTAGCGTAGGATAGGATTATAGTAATTATATAAGTACTTAAGGATATTATTAATTATAATAGAAATAAAAGAGGGAGACTAGTTAAATATTATTAATAATTTATATAAAGGATATAGGTGTAAGAATTTTACTAGAATAAGATATAGAGCGAGCTCTAAGCTAGGCTAATAATTATATTACTAGTTAATACTTTTAAGGTTAAAATAAGTAAGTAATTAATATATCTTATCTTTAGTAAATTTAAATATCCGCCTTATTCGCTTAGGTAGGAAATTATTAAGACTCTACTCCTTACTCTAATACTTAACTAGTAGGATATAAGTGTAGCGCGGGACTTAGCTAACATAATATAAACTAAGGATAAGGAGGGCTAGAGTAGCTACGTATATAAGTTCTTTATTAGAATTAATATCTATAGTACGTTGTTATTAATAATATAGATAAATAGATAATTACTAAAAGGGGTTTTGCGGGTAAATCCTAGATATATAGGGCTGAGTAGCGACGGCTTATATTCAGGTAAATTTAGATTAGGGTTAGCGTACGGCTAGACCCGTGCAAATTATTAAATAAACGTTAAATAATCTCACTGCAAAACCTGTCTAATATATCTGTGTATTTCTACCTAGTGATCCCTACTTCCTTGAGATAGTAACAAAGTCCACCACAGGAGCGCAGAACTCTTCTTCTATCATTGAGTTACCGAAGGTAATATATGCATCCCAAAAGCTGTCGATATCATCAGGTACGGCTCACACAATGCCAATCTCGTATCACATACATTCTAACTCCAACTCTAAATCCAACGAACTCAGCCAATTATCCAACCCGCCTCATTACAATAACAGAATACTCCTACTCCCAGTCCTCCAGATTAAACCCATCAAATAACATCCATTACCAAAAAAAAACACAACAACCTTCATACCCACTCCCTCCACAGACGGCACATTGTGTTGCTCTAAAATACAATTCAAACATACAAACCCGCGATTAAGATATGCTCCATGGGATACTTTATATAAAGACTAAATCCCCATCACCCAGAACAATTACAGCCACCCGCACCAACTTTCCAAACATCACTTCAAGCCAATGAGTTAGTAACAAACTTGGAACATAGCAACGTAGATCATATCCAGCGGATACATAGATAGACCTCTCCCATATCGTCCGTCAGTCTTCGCAAATTCCTTCCAATCCAAGTACGCTCATCCATTCATGACTCGGATATGCATATATAACTGCAGCTTACAGATAATCCATGGCACATCGCGCGAATGAGGACGGAGTCTTGCTCCTGTCAAGCCCATTCTAGCCTATTTCATCGGGTAGGGTTGTAGAATAGCCAGCACATGATCTGTTAGGCTATTCGCTACTTGAATCTAGCATTGCTCGTCCCTCATACTGGTTGACTCGCTTTGGATAAGTCCAACTACGGGTACGGAAGCTTCGAGATCATGATTCATTTGTGCCAGATAACCAGCTTGGTTCGTGCATTCTGAGGGAGGAAACGTTACAGAAGCATTACAGACGTATCTACGAAGTCGGCCATTATAAAGGCCAGTTCTCTTCGTGGTTACCTACATTGGAGGGAAGGAATGACCGAGATGCTCAGTCGATCGCACAGATGTAGCTTTAGGGATATGAGTGGAGGGGTCAGGATTAATAACGTTGCGTCTACATAAACCATGTCTTCCAGTATCCAACATCCGTTGGTGTGAGTCTCTGCTCGCTCGTATAGACGGGTAGTAATGTGATTTCACCTTAAAGACCACACAGATCGCCTGCCTTTTCGCATCTGGACCATGCAAAATTTTCCCCATGTATCCTGGTTCCCATCTTTTCCTTCCAGATCCGAGTTTCAATACAGATACGTGAATACTGTGAGCTGGGGGATTGCCAATTCTGTTTGCCGTTCCAGTCGTTGAGCATCATCCGTACTTTGCCGAGTAAGTCAGTGGGTACCGAGCCACATATTAACGTATCATCTCGTATGTCGCTAAGTCTGGAGGTGATGGTTCCATTAGCCGTGACGTGGTTGAGCTTTGTCCCTTTTGGTTGAGGATCTCTAGTCTGACATATAGTGTCATCCTTGTGTCCCGAAGCTGAACGTTGCTCTTTTTGGCCCCTTCCTAATCTCGACCCACTGGGTGCCTCCATTGTTGCTCTGGCTTATCAGATGTCTTGTCGTCGACAACAAGCCTGAGTGATGCGAAAGGATGCGTCTCACTTCTGGACACGCTCCCTTGGCTGTCCGTTCAAGTCCCATTTCTCATTCGGATGATGCAATTGGTGGAGACGCTTGTTTATCCTGGGTGGTCGGTGCTGTGTAGACCAGCTACGCTTGCAGCCGTAGCCTCAGCCTCAGCCTCACCATTATCCACCATCTTATTTTGTAGATCATTCAACTCCAATTGAGAATTCGGAGCCCTTCCTTGACTGATTGGGCGCCTAGATTCCCTTGTCATAAGATGAACGATATCCTCCGCTCTGTCAGGCTGTGTGCAGCTTCATCGGCTTTGTTTTTCACCATCTCTAACTCCCTCAGCAAGGCTATCTTCTCGATCATGAGCTTTCTGATGTCCTCTGTGATGATACTATTGTCTCCGGAAGTATGTTGTAGATATCCTGCCATCTCTGCTCGTTCGCGATAGGCGTCTGTCCGCGCTTTCAAAGCGGCATGCTCCTCCTCCATAGCTGTATCTCTCCTAGTAGTGATGGCGATGACTTTTTGGGTCAGATCGCACTTGTCTATCGACGGTGCAGACACTGATGCTTGGAGTCGTGTATTCAGCAACTGTACAATGTCAGCTTCTCTTCGATACTCTGGGATCTGGACGTTCGTAAGACGATCGTGTAATCTTGACGTTGACATCTTCACCTCGACCTTTAAGTGTCTTGGTATTATCCCGTTGTTCGGCGTCTTAGGCTCCCATTTCCCCTTGTCGCGGTTCTCTGTTGCTGAAGTTGGAATTCTGAACGTCGTGTACTGCTTGCTTCTCGTGGAGTCGGCGTATCTCTTCCCTCGACAAGTCCAACTTTTCTATGACAGATTGTAGCTTCGTCGAGCCCATTCCGCTAGTGGAAGTCGCCTTTCGGTACTTCACTCACAATTCGGAATTCTCAGACTCGTCTTCTGCTAAAGACTGTTGGTTCGCAAAAAGGTCCGAGTGCTCCGACTTGCATGTATCAAGCGCAGCCTAGTCATCAGGGCTACACACGATTCATATACCCTCGTGCCTTGCTTCTCCTAAAGCTTTGTCTTTGATCGTTAGCTGTTGTTCCAGTTCTCCTACCTGTGCTGGAATTGAAACTTCAGAGTCCTTGTTGATACTGCTCAGTTGTATTAGTCTTGGAGCTTTGGCTTGATTCCTTACTCAATTCCTGGCCCAGTTTCGTAATCGGTACCTTGCTCGAACCTTCAGACACGCCGTGAGTAAGCTATACCGGTTCAATAGCCTTAGCAGCTTTCAATTCGTTTGCTTCTATCTTCGCGATAATGCGCCTGGCAGTCTCTGCATGGCGCTGTCTGGCAGCGTCCCTCCCAGGAATTTGTTTACGAGGTGTTGACGCAACATTCTCTCGGTGTCAATCTCCTCTCTAGCACCGGCGACTTGAGCCATAGTGGTTTGCGCCTGGTCTGGGGGTGCGGGGGTTGGACATTGGTCAAGTTTCGGTGACTCTGGACTGTCAGAAGGCGGAAGTGATGGCTCCATCAGTGCTGACTCCTCCGTCGTTGGAGGTTCTGTTGGTGCTGACTCCGTTGGTGCTGGCTCCGTCGTCTTTACCCGCTTGAATCTAGTAAACACCTCCTCGTACTCATCCAGTCGCTTCTCTGCTTCGCCCCTGTGGCGCTGCTCTTCAAGCAAACGTCGCTTAAGATCCCCCTGCTGCTTTTCATTTGCCCGATGGGCTTCACCGAGAGCTCTTTGCAGCTTCAGGTTCAGATTCACCATATCCTGCAAATCTGCATGCGCCTTGTCGCGATGACGCCGTAGCTCATCGCGTTCCTGCAGCGCCTCATCACGCTGCTGGATGATGGCATTGTGAACGAGTGGGTGAAACCACCCGATTTTGGGTTGAGGTATGTCATTAGACATGGTTTTGAGTTCCTACCGACGAGTGCCGACGGCGGTTCGAATGGAAAAGCCGGAGCTTTGTGATTGAGAACGCGAGCCGGAGCCCACTGTAAAGTCTTTGGTATACCAAAGACAAGGTAATCGTAAACGAGTTCCTTTGTTGTGTTCTGAGGAGGGGAGTATCATCAACACGGACACCTTATTTGATTTGAGGCGGATCCGCGCTAACGCGTCTGCCGTAGCGACAACACAGGCTAAGGTAGTTCGCCGTCTGGTTTGACTTACTACTATACACGAAGCTGACAGCCAGGATCCTTTCCTGGGAGCCAATTCACAGGGCACCCCTCCTGACGGCAGTAACCCCGTTCTCTCTATTACGGATCACCTTTCCTACCACACAATTTACTAGACTCTCTAGCAGTGCCCATGGGAGGTTTGTATTTGTGTGTAGTTCTCTCTGCGAACCTAATTCGCAAGGATCCGTCAAGCTCAGTCCTTTCCATACCGGGTACAGTTGGAAGCATCTCCATCTCACATTTCAACAAGAGGGCAGACATCACTCGGTGGCTGCGGGAAGAGTAGTCGACCCTCGATAAGAGCTTCAGTGCGAGTGCTTTGGCATCAATTCACGATCTTACTGAGAAGGCACCAGCTCTCTTGATGAAGATAGATGAGATGAGTGATACTGAATGGCAGGAACTGAATCAGATCCAGCAGCATGAGGCTCAATGGCGTCAGACCATGATTGCACCACACACAGCCGATCGATCCAGGATCTGGGAGGAAATGCGCCATGCATATTGAAGGAGGAACGACAGTCTTGGAAAAGTTGCACTTTAACCGTGAGAACACTCAACGACAATTGGTATGCCTGAGTGACTATCGAGACCTGATAGATTGCCAGGTCGTCAATGCTGAAGCAAAGGTTGGGAAAGTGCAGGCGTTGGTTGCTCAGCCTGAGCAGGAGGAGAGAAGGCTGCAGGCATTGGTCACTGATCAGGGATCAGGAGTACAAGACCAGATGCTCGCCAGCTGTGAAGAACTTACTCGTGAGAAGAGGGATTTGATCACAAGAGACAATAATATCGAGGACGTGGACCTAAATTGGCCCGAAGAGCAGCTGGATCTAGCTGAAAAGAGACAGGAAAAGATTGCAGAGCTCGGTGTCGAATTGGAAGAATTTGAAGGCAAGCTCGTATCTTAGCAAAGAGGGTGGAATGATGTGCTGATCACCAGCCCAGAGGATAAGGTAGCGCTCGAACAATGCAGCGTGGAGCACTCGGATGTCAACCCCCTTAGTGACCGCAAAGCACGATTATACAGCGAACATTTTGATCTGAATGCCGAATACCGAACGCAGATATTCAAGTTTCACCCATTCTTGGTGCGATTGAAGGAGAAAATTGCAATCGGAAGACGTATCACCCAAGCGAAGTCATGATCAGATGTTGACATCAGAGGCTGAAAACCTGACCGAAGGATCAATGACTGAGCCTTCAGATCCACAACACCATATCTACCCTGTCGCTGAAGCTTGGAGCGACGATTTCGGCCCTGGAAGGATCCCAGCCACAACTGTTACGAAGCTGCGGGCATGAATAAAGGCTTGGAACAAGAGGAAGCCTCTGTGGGTATGAAGTGATAGGCGCAGGTGTGCAAACAGCTTCGCAGGGAAAAAGACCAGTGATTGGGAAGAGATGCATAATTGTGATATATGCGCGGAGAAGAGCCTGGTTTGCGTTGCTGTGTACCCGAATACTATTGAAAGAGCTCCCTCTGAAGCATACCGGGGATGTCAGTGCGAGCGGCGAAGGATAGATACTGGTTCAAGCGTACAGAGGCTTAGCTAGAATATGAGTTAAACAAGCCCATACACGTTATGCCACTCACAGTCATGTCAATAACCCCATCACAGACAAAAGTCTGCTTGAAAACAGTCCAGTATAATACACCTTTTCTATCTGGTCGCCTTGAAGCAGCCACAAAGTCCTCCTGCTCTTCCAAAACGATCATCTTGAACATCCGTCGCCGCGCGATTTGCATGACTGTTCAATATGCTGAGCTGAACAGCACACATTACGGATGAAGAGAAATCGTGAACGTTGATAATGAGTAACAGTAGGGGCGACCAGTTAGAAATAGAACTAGCACCTTCAGCCACCTCCTTGCACCGCCACCGGGGCTCATCTTGGAAGCCACAAACTGTCTTCATCTCCCAATTTCACCGTCACAAAGCCGCCCGTCAGGCCTGGCAAAACGTCCTACCTCCTCTCCCTCCTCATATCACCTCCAACGTTATTCTCATACAGCGCAGCATATTCCTTTCTGACACTGTACCCTCGCATCACCACCTCAAACGTCAATGAAGTCAGCAGGGAAATCTACCGCCGACCGGACAGGCACTGCCTATACCAGAGAAATGGACAACATGATGAGGGTGGACATATCATGATGAACGGCGGAAATTCAAGAGAGAAGTTCGGATTTTAGAAAGGGAGGTAGGAAAGCTTTGCGCTAGGGTTCAAAGATGTTGGGGGCGTGGGGGGACAAGATAGAGCTGGGCTGCATGGAGGAGAAAGTGGGGAAGAGGAGCACTGGGAAGGCTCGATAGAGGCTTGCATGCGTTCGCATATGGTGGGAAGTCCAGACCGGAAGTCGAGCTGCATAACGTGCCAATATGGAAAGAGCAGATGAAGCCTCGAAACCGCATCATCTGCAAAAAAGCCTTGAGTTCAGACTCCCTCCCCATCCCTTTTACCATACAGTATCTCCAACGCCTTCGATTCGAGGTTCATCAGTCTCGTCTGGTCCCGTATGATCGCTGCCTGTGCCTCACGCCGCTTGCGAATGTTGTCTCTTTCTGCCGTGACATCCGCCAATCGTTTCTTCACCGCTGCATCCTCGTCCTGTAGAGCTTGCAGGAACTTTCCAGAGGCGTATACCTCCTCTTCGAGACTTTCCCAATCTCCCGGTGTCAAAGTGTCGAAAGAACTCCCATTGAATCGTCCGGCCGGCTCGTGACGGAAGCCGCCACCACCATCGACATAACCTTGTGCCAATTGAGTAAAAACGATCTCGGCCATCCATGCTTGCACTGGTCGAAAGCACTTGTATATGATGCGCTGCAGTAGTCTGAACATGCCGGGATACCTATATTCAAACAGGGCATCAGCGAGGTTCATAAGATAGTTTGAGCTCTCATGATGGCGATGCTGGATCAGCCTTTGTGAAGGGCGGCTGCTGAATCCAATTTCGACGACCGGTACCTTCATTGGGACGTGCAGCGTTTTATTTTGCAGTCTGAAACGGAGTTGGTCGATGAAATACCGCACCATCTTCCGACGGTGTTTATCAGGTTCATTCCTACCCTTGTCCAAGTACGAGCGCCGATCCATGTACCTCCTCAACCCCTTGGTGGCCAAGGTGTCTGACCACCTGGATTCTGGATGGAGGGTCTGGTCCACTTCGATAGCCAGCTCCTCCGATGCTTTATCGTTGCCAATGTATACGATCATGAGGTCCATTACCTCGAGCCACTGTGCAGCAGACGGTGAAAATCCCGCTTCATCACATATGCTCTGGAGGTATATCCCCGGCTTCTCGAACTCTTCTCCTTCGTTGAGGATCCAGAGTGCATCGAAGACCTCCCCAGACTTCCATGCGGCTAGTCTAGGCACCTGGCCTTGTATGATGGCCCTGAGCAGAGCCGTACTCATCGAATGGAGCATCATGACTATCTGACGGCAAGCTTCCCTCAGGCCCTCTGCCGATTCCGCCATTGTTGCCAATTGTGTCCGTTCTGCCGGAAGGGCGTTTACGCTATCCTCCAAGATAACTTTCGTCAAGGGCGTAACGCCGTACTGATCCAGCGTTTGGAGATAGCGGTCCGAGGTAGCATTGCGGCTGTAGCTTTGATCTTGATCGGCTTGTTCGATGTCTTTTGCCCATCGAGCCTTCAACCACGAGGTTCCTCTACCCTTTTCTTGAAGTCTTTCTTCCCAATATTGCGTTGCGAACTTGAGGTCCGAAATAGAGATCTCGCATTGATGTCCTTCAACAAGTGCATGCGCGGAAAGAAAGTATGAGCTCCATTGGGACGACAACGAGACATCGTCCCGTGGGTACTCGCCGTTATGTAAGCGCAGGCAAACCAGTTGCCATACATGTATGACAAGTGCGAAAGCATAGACGTCCAATGGGCTTGACACTTCCGTGTCATCGTCCAAGCTGATACTACTCGCCGTCTCCATGGAATAGGGAAGCCCTGTTCGAGTGTGCTCCTCTGCAGCTTCAGTTGCAGAAACGATGCAGAGGTTGTTGAGGAAGTCTGCGTATCTCCGTCCTACCATGTAAGAACGCATTTGCCCTGATGGCAAGCCATCGGCAACCCGTTCGGCGTCTCGGATGGCATCAGGAATTGTTTGGTTATCTGGCATGTCAGAATATGAGAAGCCAGCCTCGGACTTTTCATCGGTCTCAGCGTCGATGTCGTCCTCTGCCCATATTGCATCATCGGGCTGAGAGGTATTCTCCTCATCACTGGAATTACCCGGACTCGGACGTTCTATGAAACCGACTTGTTGAGTGCGTACGTCGTCAATTCCCAGTCGAGGCAGCCGCCTCGCGGGACCCCCAGAGTCGAGGGCAGGAGCAGACGCTGTAGGAGCGTAGTCTACTCCATCAAGGGATTGACTCCGACCAGGAGTCTCCCTCTGTATCTGCATGGAGATATCCGCAGAAGGTGTCGTTGATGACATATTGGTTTTGAGTTCCTACCGACGAGTACCGACGGCGGTTCGAAGACCAGCCCGGAGGCCGACAGATAAAAATCTGATTTGAGATGGCACTTTGTCCTTGGACAATGAGGCCTGAACTTCAAATCGACATACCACAATGGTTTGAGGTGCCGATGATGAGGTTGAAGGGAGGAAAAGCTTGAGGGTGGCTGGCTACCACAAGAAGATCCGCCATTCAACGCTAGTGCCCCGTCATACTGTGCCAAACGGCTTTGAAACGCGTACCTATCCAACATACGCATCGCGACGGTTGATGGAAATTTGCTTCATTAGAGGCTCGCACTTGGGAACAATGGTATGTATTGCTACGAGAGACTCGGCCATACTTCATCTGTGACAGCATTTTTCTACTGGGTGGAGAGCGTATCGCATGTATCGAGCGCGTGCCCTCGACAAAGCAACAGCTTGTTACCAATAGTAAATGGCCAATCCGTTGCTCTTGAGTAGTGGACATCGCGGTACCGGCTGCGTCTCAAGTGTTGCTCCATTCATCAATCACTTGAGCATATCGGTCATGGATCTCTGGGAGGCTTGGAGGAGAAGCAGCTAGTGTGCATGTGTCAGGCGAACAGCCAAGATGTATATGCTGGCTGGTACAAGTGCATTTCTTGGCATATGGTGAAAGGAACTACGATACCAAGTTCATTGGCCTGCTTCTCCCATGTATCAGTGTGCTTAGCTCGAATAGATCACTTTGGACAGTGCGGTGGTGTGAGATTGGAGGGCTTTTGGGCCAGCGATGATATTGATATTGATACTGTACTGTCGTATATACTTGATGTCCTCTGCCTCCAACTACCCTCCACCCCGGGTCGAGTACCATCCACACTCCCAACCGTGTCCACCACTTACACCTTGGGGTCATTGAATCAGTCTGATTCCGCCACTGAGTCCATGTTCGAGCTTGCGTTCAAACCCGCGTAAGTGTACGCTTTCCCTTTACCTCCGAGGCGGGCTTACCTGGCCCTAGTAAGCCTCTTGTGTTCTCTATCTGAGCTCCTGTCAAGAGTGCCTGCTCGGCCGCTTGGTTTCTGGTTTTCCGGAAAGCCTCTTGAGCCCCCTGCTTCTTCTTTTCCTCCCGAACATCTTGATCGTGAGCGTTGGCGGTATCCCTATCACCAACAAGCAAGGGGCGAGTGGTAAGTCCCTGAAGTGTACGGCATTCAGGCACGTCGATCGCTCTGGCCGATTTTTGTTTCCGTAACTGCGCTGAAGCCTTCTTGGCTTGCTCGATGAAGCCGTACTTGCTGTCGGATTTGTCAAGCTCCGTCCGAAGTTGCCTCACTCTGCCTTCACCCTTCATCCTGATGGTTGCGCCGGCATCGGGATGTAAGTCCTCGAACTCGGTCACGCTGTATGTGAGGGAACGTTGCCTAGCGTTAGTGACCATGTTCATGAGCGAATTAAGGTACTTGCCCTTCTTGGAGAAAGGGTTAGCGCAAAGAAGTCTCTCCTGGCATACTACCACAAGGCCATCTTTGGCGCGAGTAAGAGCGACATTGAGTCGGTTTGGATTCCTCGTATGGCCTGTCAGCGTTCCGGTCTTGACGAAGTCCGCCATTGGCTTGTTCTTCGATTCCGTCAGCCTCGCGATGTCTTTTGCGGCAACCAAATCGACGATGACGATGTTGGACTCTATATATATATAAGAAAAAGTAGAAATGTTAACGGTTGAGCCTTGGCCTCGGCAGTAAAGTATCTATCTGTCTCCGGATTTACCGCGTTCAGGAGCTTTCCCAGCAATCGCCTCTGCCGGTAGTAGCTGAGGATCTTGATGCCCGTAGGATCAATGCCCTGCGCAAGCATCCTGGCCACGACTTCGATCACGGTATACGCGTTGGCGAAATCGACTAGAGAGGTACCGTCCATTTTAACACGCGAAGTTCCGTTCTTAACGTTGATCACGAGATACTCGGAACCCTGCCTCTTGTCGTCACGCCATCCCTGCGGCTCCTTCCCCTTCGCCGACGACTGCGCACCACCCTGACCAGGGCCGTAGATCCCAAATGACTTCGAGACTTCACGCATCTCGCGACGGAACTTGTTATCTTCCCGAGCCACTGGATGGTCTTTCAGCTTCCCGTCGTAGAATTGTTGGCTTAGGAACATCTGGCCAGTAAGCGCGCCAGTCTTAACATAGTCTGCCGAGGCGTTGTCTTCATCATCTGGCTCTGAAAAAAAAAAGAAATATATATATAAAATGGAAATGGTTAACAGCTGTCTTAATCATCTAGCTCTTGAGAATTGAGAAAATATATATTAAAAATGTAAATCGTTAACGGCTGTCTTCATCATCTGGCTCTTGAGAAAAAAGAAATATATATAAAAATTGGAAATCGTTAATGGTCGGGATATTAATGGCTGCTTTATCCTGGGGCGTGAAGTTCACCTTTGTCGTCGAGTCGATCTCGTCGAGTATCTTCCTTACTAGGCGTCTCTGTCCTTGATAGTATGTAAGGACCTTAATCGTTGAAGCTGCGATATTCAGCTCAAGATCCTATCGATAATACTGGTATCGGGCTGAGTATTGGCGTAATTGACCAGCGATGTACCAGCCACTTCAATGCGCGAGTTTCCGTTCATGACGTTTATCACCATATTTTCGGATCCTTCCCAATCTTTCTCCTGCTTCGCCTTCTGACCAGGACCGTGGATTCCGAACGACTTCGTGAATCTATGCATCTTTTGGCGGGTTAGATTGTCCAGTCGATCTCTTGGGTGGTCCTTCAACAACCCATCGTAGAATTGTTGGCTTGGAAACATTGGGATCGCCGGAGACATCCGATACTGCGTATCGATGAGGATGCTAGGGAACCTTTTCTGAGCGAGCATCGCCACTGGCGAACAGCCCATCGTAGAACTGTTGGCTCGGAAACGTTGAGATCGCTGGAGACATTCGATACTGCGTATCGAGGAGTTAGATAGAAGCTAGAGAGGGTAGAAGGTACTTAAACAGACCAACGTTAGTTCATAGGTATAGGAGGTACGGGTTTCGAGGGCCCGGACAGGGCGGTACTTGAGGTATTCAGAGAGGGCCTGGTTACAATTCTATATAAGCGCCGCTTCGCAAGCGGTAAGCATATCGTGTTTAGAGGTACTAGACCAGGGCTAGTCTTTCACGATCATATGCTTAGGGTTACCAATCCAATCAGCCCATGACTTAACGGCTTCTTTTATTGGTTTCGGCATTTTAGCCTTAATCAATGCTGCTAAGGGATATCCTGGGGGTTCCAGGGGGAGACCTCAGGGGGATGCTAGGGAACCCCTTCTGAGCGAGCATCCCCACTGGTGACATCTTTGAATCCAGAAAGAACTTGTTGAATCGCCCGGACGTAACTTGGGGATTGAGCTATTATAGGTCTCCGATCAGAGATGCACCTTCCCACTTATTAGAGCTTGTCAATGGCACGCAGAGACTTGGTGCGGATATCTGTCCGGCTTCGTCACATATGATCACCGTCGGCTTGAAGCTTGCTCCGTTTTCGATCAGTTTACCGCCAGTATTGCTGGCCGTGGTGAAGAGTATGTTCGTTTCCGCAAGCACACAAGAGACCATACGGTCGCTCTCCGCCTCGAACTGGTCTCTCGTCTTGCCTGGAATTCTGCCTTTCTTGTCGATGTAGTTGGCGACGCATCTCCGATAAAGGGCAGATTTGTCGAATATGTCCACGGAGATCTCCAAGTTGGCGATTTTCCTCGCGGACTCCTTCTGGCCCAACCGTGCACGCTCTATCTCATAGATGGCTGTGGCGGCCTTCCTGTCCGAGTGCGTGAGCTGCCAGATACGGAAGTCCAGTGTCACGCCTACGTGGACGTCGGACTTTCGCAGCTTGTAGTTCTGCTGGAGTTTCGCGTACACCTTGTCCACAGTCTGGTCGGCCCACCCTCTCTGCGACCGAGCTTGCTGTATCGCTGCGCAACCCTGTCTGTATCAGTGCTTGCCGCTACCTCGTCAGCAGTCGCGAGTCTGTAGTAACCCTTGCGCTTAGAATACACTTCGCTATTATATCGTGCCATCCTTCGTCTCAGATAGTAGAGACACCCTTCCGAGTTATATGACCTCCATATCGGCATATGGTATCGCAATCCTCTCAAGGGCATTGCGCATCACAGGGTCGTTCAAGGCTACCGTGCCTATATTTATGTATATATATAATGAACCCTATCAAACTTCGGCTCGGTGTCTTCTTCATTGTAGGCGCCGTAGTTTACCTTGCTGAGTACAGCTGCCTGCTCTGCACCGTCGGATTCCAATCGAAGGCACTTCAACTTCTTTCATCTCTCAGCTCCGAGGGTACGATAGACCGGCGTAGCGTCGGAATCGACAGCGGTGTTGGCAGAGGCAACACACAGAATTGTGTGCCCAATCTTAGCGAGTGCGATGATCATGTCGCTGACGGTCCTGGTCTTGCGTAGGTGACGAGATTGCTTCTCAGGTGCTCCGGTGAGCGAAGGAGTTCCATCTGAGCTGGATTGTCTGTCTTCGTCTTGGAGTACTCGACCATAAGGGACTCCCACAGGTCTTTGTTCGCCTGCGTTTGCTGTCACTTGAGACCCCAAGTGAGGTTGCCGTACACGACATTAGTGTTGCGACTTGGATCGGAGATGATCGCAAGGCGGATCTCGCCCAAGAGTTCAGGCTCATAGCTCAAGTCGGAGAAGTCATCAACGGCATCAAGTTCTCTGATTGCCATGGTAGGATTGATCTTGACCGAGATCTTGACATTGTAAAGTCTGTGAGCGTGGAGCAATTTGGTCCATGGATGGCTAGTAGCCCTCGCATCGCTGTGCGCTGGCATGCTTAACAAGATCCAGAAATCCACATTCGCTTGGGTGAGGAGCTCTTGAGGGGCCTTCCTCGACGCCTCCGTACCAGAATTGATTCTTCAACTCCTCTCCGTCGTGGCCAGGAAGATCAGGGTCTGCGTTGAAGTCTACCTTCATGCCATCGATCGAAGAGACTGCAGACGCTTAAGAAAGACGCGCTCTCTTTGTAACAATTCAAAATAAAATGTATATATGTATATATAAAAGAAAGTAAGAAAAAGCGGCATCAACGAGAAAGTGGGTCTCTTTTCGCTAATTCAGATATCTACATAATGCTTAGATATCCGCCAGACGGTTTGAGCTAACATGGAAGTATCTTCCAAGTGCCGCCTTGACTGGAGCGCAATGTTATCGAATCCAGACTTAATTTCCATTTAATGACATTGAATTGCGATCACTAGGGCAGAGGTATCAACGAGGGTTTTCGAAACTCAATACCATCATCTCGTTAGAGCGACCAAGGAGTAGTCTTCTCTGATGGCTTTAGCCATGCTAGCAGTTAAGTGCCGGCTCGACTCAGATGCAAAATGGTGGATTGTGAGTAAATATTGAGTTCTTCATGTTCAAAATTGACTATAATAATCTAGAGTCTGTCTTGATTGGTTTACACTGGGTAGCGATCACAGTTTTGTCGTGCTCTCCAGCTCTTCTTACTGACCCTTCCACTTGGCGAGACTGAGAAAGAGGATTTGGCCAAGCAAAGGAAGGTGAGCATGAGATCAGAAATTCAGTACTATCAACTGGGAATAAAGAGGTTATATTATGCTTGTATGTAGAGATAAGATACAATTGTGAAGAAGCTGGAGAGAAGCCAGATAGGTATCGCGGTAGACACTGCTGTCTCTAATCATGAACAAAAACGGAGACTCTTACTTGTAATACTGACGATTGTCTGAGAAGTTCCTGATAAGTTGGTCATGATGCTTTGGAGGTGAGCGCGATGAGTCTTATAATTATGAACTCTAGGTAGCCAGGTCTGCTATCTTCATTGACGAACTTGAAAAGGTCATGCCGAAAAGTCCCACTAACTTCCAGAATATGAAGCATTTTGCGATCGATCTGGTAATCACTCACTCCTATGCAAGGGGTCCCCTCACTCCCATGGTATCTGACGATCGATCAGGATGGAGAATAGTACAAGATTCAGCGCTGACTTGGACGAATGCATTCAACGTTGAGTCTCTGAAAGCAACCAAATTGAGTCTCTGAAAGCATCAAAGCCCGGCTCGATGAAACGCTGAGTACTGCCATTACCATGAAGTACCGGAGAGATTGGCATGCCATGTCATCAAATGTTGAAACAAACTGAACAAGTCATGAACTCGAGACTGTATTTCCGCGTTTGGTTCCTGCAGAGCTTTTATTGCGCTGCAGAGAAGGTGAAATGCAGACGTTTTGGGTTGTACGATCACTCACCTATTGTCAATTCTGACACCAGCTCGTATCCAACATTGAAGTGGTCGAACTGGCCATTGTCCTAGTCTGACCTGGAAGGTCAGTGGTGGCGCAAAGCACCACCTGTGCCCCAACCAGTACCCAACAGTCCTGTGATGTCCCATGTGTAGGTGACATTTGTGATTAAAGTGTTTAGAAGTTCCTACCGACGAGTACCGACGGCGGTTCGAATTTTAAAGAGCCGGAGCCCTGAGAAAGGATGAGCCGGAGCTCAAACACTTTCCCGAAGATTTAGGTACTCCTAGTGGTCTAGGAGTAAGGTCACTGTAAACAGCGTCCTTCATTGTCATCTTGGAGAAGAAGGAAAAGAAGGAAGAAAGGTGGGTTGAGGCGGGTGTTATTTATCGACGGATAAGCTTTGCGCTAACAATGCACGCTAGTGGTGAATCTTTGATTGACACTCGATTACACACGTCACAGTGTTGCTACTTGAGGTGAGGACATTGGTGAAAACGGGTAAGAAACGGCAAGCTGGAGAGAAATGATGGTAGGATGGGAGAGTGTGGGCAAGGCCATGATTGGGAGCGTGTATGATCACATATGTGTACGCGTGTATGTTTTCAAAAGTCATGTTGGGAAGAGAAGGTAGATGCCCTATTTATGCTACTGGCCATGGGACCTCAGTAGAAGTGATCAAAACGGTGGGATGTGACGCAAAGTAGCACATCACCTCAGGCAAAAGGCCGGTGACCGTTCAAGTGACGAAGTGTGAAGTCTGTCGTACCATCCATAGCACGTGAAGGTTGGACATGAGTGAAGATGGGCGTTGGGGTGACGGAGCGTGAATCATGCTGTACATATGATGGACATTCACTGAACGATGAAGTTTGAACACGGGTAAATTCAATATGCTACTCCTTCAAGTGACAGAGTGAAGTGTGTCGCCCTAACATTGGATTTTGCACTGAATACGTAAGTGATAGAAAGAGCAAAATCTTTGCTGTTCAGCACGGTTAAGCATGCTTTCTCGGACTTCAACGTCTTCTAATATCCGAAGCTCGTGCGACATGAGGTCATGAGCACAGAAAGAAAAAAGCCGAAGCCTTATGGAAGAAATTCCGAGCGACGATTGATGCCGCCGCCGGCCATTGAGAGAGCCGGAGCGCTCGTGCGATGACGAGCATCAGCACGGAAACCAACAAGCCGGAACTTTGAGGTTGATAGTAGGAAAATTCCGAAGACGACTGAGGCCGCCAACGGGGTATGAAGAGCCGGAGCTCTCATGCGACGACATGGTCATCAGCATGGAAACGCAAGAGCCGAAGCTCTTACGAATGAAGAAGAAAGAAGGAATCTGGGGGAGGGAAGAAGATGTTATGGACTTGGAATACCACGCTAAGACTTACGCTAGAAACCTCTAGAACTGTATGATGTCAGACTCGGAAGCCGACAATCGATTCGTGGAGCGGAGAAGCCTGTCGAGCACATCAGCAACTCGTAGATCGAATCTCCAGATTAGTGTTGAAGCTGATATACGAAATGGGGCCTCCGGTGAATCTTCGACGCGTTGGTTACGTCTCGATAGATGCACCAAAAGGTACACTGCTCACCGTAATTGTGTTGCTACAGGCCAGGTATAGAGGGATAGAATCTGTATCAGACAGTGCAATTGTGCGAGGTATCACTGGCTGATTGATTCAGAGGCTGATAAATCATACTTACTTAATTCCGCCACCTTGTCCAACCCCACATGCGGTGAGAGTATTCTACTATCTCGCCCTCCTCCGAGCCAGAAGTCCACTCAAGCTCATCATCCGCTGTAGATTTCCCCTTCACCTCTGGCTCCAACTGTGCCTATGACTCCGCCACTTCGATATCCATGTCCTGTTCTCGTATATACAACAAAGAGTCAGTCGGGACACTATCAGTCTGGTGGACTCAGCTGCAGGAATCACACGTTCAGTCGCCGGACCATTATTTCTTAACAAACATCTTTTAGCTGCCTTAGTATCCCCCTCTCTCTGTCTGCGATTTCGAATGGCGGTCCACTCGTCATTGGTAAGGTGGTCATAGTCCATTGGTAGGCGTCCTCTGAGTCTGGCTTTTTGCAACGTGTTCTTTTCCCTCTTTGTGACTGCTACCATATGCTTCTGGGCCAGAGTTCTACCATTGTAGTCCTTGGCAGGCGTTGCAACTTCGTTCCATGGTGAATGACCTTCACTAGTCATAGCAGATGTTGCCGTTTCGTTGAAGAAAACTCGCGGCGAAGCTAGCGAGGACGCTTCTTCATCGTTGAAAGGCCTACCATCATCTGGTCTAGATGTGGCCGGCACCGCATTCGTGAGAGGAGTCGGTGTTTTTGGTGAAGGCTCTGCGGTAGAGTCTTGCTTTTCTAGAGCAGCCTTTCGATATGCCACAAGCATAGCACTGAAAGCAGCTTGGCGTTGAAGCTCTTCCTCATCGTCCTCATCGCTTGACGCGTCAGGATCCAATATCACGTCCGGAGTCTCCTCCTGAGTGGCGGCGAGCTGACCTACGGTCTTTGGCGGCTGAGGTATTGGTGCGGGATTTCGTTCCACCATAGCTTGTGGAACCCCCAGTCTGGCAAGATCATACAGGCTCTACTCAACGGCGGCGTCTCTCGAAGCTCTGTACCCTCTCGCTGGGGCTTTTAAGAACCTTGATTGCGTGCGTCAGCATTATTCCATGGATCGTGAGAGACTTGAAATTTGGGAGCCAACTCATCGATATTCTCCCCTTGCCTGGTCGCTTTCTCGATGGGATGAGTCTCCCGATAAGCTTCATCAAGAGCACGTTGGATGACCGGGTCTCGCTTTCGCAGGGCCAAGATCTCCGCATGCGCCTCATCGAGACGGTGTTGTAGAGCCACAAGTTCCTCTCGCGAGGCCTGCAACTCTCTTTGCGCCTCGTCGCGCTGCTGGGTAATGACCCTATGAGCGTCTGGGTGAACCCACCCGACCTCGGTACGATTTGCATCGTGAGACATCGATATGATGATGCAAACTTGGTGGACTGTCCTAGGGTTGAGGGGGTGGTGGGGCAAAGTGGAAGCGGGCTATACAGAGTGTTGATGATAAGGCAGGCAAGTTCGAGGTCAACACTCAGGTATCATCGATAGGGACAGGGGAGCCGTTTCTGAGAGAAGTACATGGACACTGTGGTTAAAACCAGATCCACCGCATCGACGTTTCGCGGTGACTGAGGCCCCGGGTGGCATTAGTAAGGCGGCAGCTGAGTGGTGCCTTAAAGTACTTAGATACGTTGATTTGTAAATTCCTACTAGCGCGAAGCGATAGCGGAGCGTTTGAGAAAGCCGGAGCTTCAAAAACTATAAGCCGGAGCTTAATGAGACAGATCCTTTGGTTTGCCAAAGGGAAGGATGGTTTCCTTCGTTTTGTCTGAAGAGAGAAGTGTGTTCGGTGAGAAATTTTCACTCTATACGAGGTGGACGCGCGCTAATCCTTAGCGACAACAAACGCCAGAGTAGACTGGACTCCTCTACTGTGGTCCAGTATACACACGCAGCGGATGTTGCAGGATGTGGGCTTGCCTACCAGCTACTGGGGATCAGTTTAGAAGACACGCTCCGGACTGCAGCAATCCCAAATGTTAATGCCCTGATGGCAAAAAACGCCAGCATAGTCCCCAGGCATTCTGCAGATAACGAGCGCTTACATGAGGACGCGCCGACTTGATGAGCGAAACGAACTAAATTACGCAAAGGATACGCATTCCGTACCTTCACGCCCTAAAACAATCTCCTGATCACTGCCTGTGTCCGCGATGACGAGATATAGGATCTATTTTTGATGCTTTCCTTACAGAGTAGTATCCAACGAATCGACTACTATGGGATCCCGCCTCAAAGCACATTTGATGCGTGACTATAATTCGGCTACTCCCAATCTGATCGAGAAGCCGACATGAATTATTGTACTTTTCGATGCTGGACGCGTGAATGTTGCCAGAATTGCACAACGATCGGGGTCTGCCGGCAGATACAGGTCAGAGTAAAGTTCATAGCCGACTCGAAATCTCTATGCAGCATAACATATTGCCATCATTTTCTCGCAACGTGAGCGTATACTCTCAACTTCCAGTACTTAGATCATCCTGCTCGCGTGGGTCTATGCAACATTGAAAGTAGCAAACTGAAGGTGCAGAGTAACGAAAACCTCCACTCCATCCAAAACTGTCTGCTTTGGGAGCCACTTCCTCATACCAGAGAACCCTCTTCATCAAACCTTTCAGATCCAAGCCTTGTGCACCCCTCCCCAGATTGAACATATTATCGGCGACGGCGGAATTCGTGCAGTGACTGAGTGCAGGCTTTGTAAGTGATTGGCGCGTTAGTATGTCCCCTGTATTTCAGATTGTCAGGGGTGATATGTTCCGGATTCACCGAATCCAGAGAAGTTTTCTGGGAAGGGACAGCTCGTCTTGGATGGAGCGATGATAAGCAGCGTTGGCCTTGGACATGGAGGTTCGGAGACTCATTAATGTAGCAAAACTTCGAGTCCAGTAAACGCCAGTAGATCATGAGACAGCTATGCCTCAATGTCAGGATTCCACATCAAACATGGCGAGTTGGTACACACTGCTTGAGCCTGGCCTCTGATGAGTTCGCTTCGTGGGAGCTGTCTAAGGTCCGTACAGCTTCGCCATCGTGTCTATTAATGGATGGTGTTGGAGTATCTTCAAGATCGCCCTCTTCATAGCAAGTAATCAACTCACCCTTGTCCTCTGCCTTCACAGTCTTGCCTCCACTGGACTCAACTGATACAGTTGATGTGGCCTATTCGTCGAAGTAGCGATGATTGATGAACGGTTCTGCAGGACAAGCAGCAAGAAATTCAAATGGTTGATGTATACCCTCGAAATGTACCATCTCGTGCTTGGCCAGTCCAAAGGTTTGGAGAGCACCTGTGCCTTCAACCCATCCGCTCCTTTGCATTACTCGGAAAGGGAAATCGGAATTTGGTTTGGTCTCCCTGCAGAATAGTAAGGATCGGTCTGAGAAGCGACCACCGTGAGCGAAATCTCCAAAAGCTAGGATCTGGAGTTCTGGAAAATGTTCGCTCTCGAAGGCCCATTCAACACAACTGAAAAAATCGTAGTGATCGTCTGGAGGCCAATCTTGGTCGAGTGGTATCGCAACCTTGGCCATAAAGTCTTTGAAGGATCTTGGATATGTTCGATCAAGCTGTTCTGCCGAGCGTCTAATATGTAAGAGCTTGAAGGTGAAAGGTTTCAGCTCGTCGTGATGACTCTGATAATATCTGTAGAATTCAAGCGAAGAACTACAATACCCCAAGCAATCAAGATTGAAATCAAGCAGTATCCGAAGTCGGTTTTCTTTGCATAACGGACTATACCAGTACTCGCCGGACCCCAAGTACTGGTCCTCATTCCAGAATTCTCCATTCCCACGAATTCTTTCATGATAGGCAAAATTCCGCAGAGTCGATTTGTGGTTTGCGGCGGCCTGCCAATACGTCAGAGCGGGACATGCGGGATTGATCAAGAGATGTAGATCCTCAAGTCCTTCGAATGAATTTAGGAATCGAACGAGAGCCGATCCTGTCCAGTCCGCTTCGATATGATCCTCCATCGTGAGTTCAAGGCTCAACAACATCAGCGGTGTCTTGGCTGTGGCTACAGCGTGCAGGAGCTTCGATGTATCAGCGCAATCATCCAATTTCAGGAACCGCAATTGACTGATATTGAGAGCCGATACTATCTCGAGTACTGCGCCGGTGAGAGGCGCTTCTGTCAGCGATAACCTGCGGAGGGATCGAAACTCCTGGATCAGATCGTCAGATCCCCTTGGCAATATGTACTTTGCAAAGACGTTGTCCACAGAAGCGATGTAGTCTTGATGACTATTCCATTGCTCTTCAGTTTCGGTCCATCGAACAAAGTTGAGTTCGAGGGACTCGAGAATCTTCCTGTTCGACTTAAGGAAATCACGGGCGGCCTTAGTCTCTGTCAGCGACTCGAGGCCAATCCAGGAAAAACTGTGTATACGTCTGAAATTGGTGAAAACATATGGCTCCTTCCCCTTTTCGCTGGAACATTTGAACGTGATTAGCGACATGGTCTCAATAGCCCTTTGTTCATCCACCAGACACGAACCAGCACTGAGGATGCCGTCAGGTATGCATGTATGTAGTTGCCAAACAAAGCCTCGCAGAGTGTTCTTCTCGAATTGTTCGAAAAATTGAACAATCTTAGGTGTCGGACTCCCAAATTTCTTAAGAAACGCAGTGTAGTGATGACACGAATCAAACGGGTATGGGTTTCGAATAACCGGTGTCCGAAATTCGATGACTTTGACGAACTTCATGAAAGCTAGTGGCATGGATGCGTGCAGATAGTCACGCAACCGGGTACCCAAAGGCGGCGTAGCATTGATTATGTCCTCATCTGCCCAAAATCTGAGCGTCCTAAACAATCGTCGTGAGGCTTGAGAACTGAAGGCCCTGGAGACGAGGATCAAAGCTTTTAAATCGCTGAAGTCGGCTCGCATAATAATTGCCTCTATGACTTCCGCAGGCAGATACGAAGAGAGGATTTCCTGCGGCTCTGACGATGACGAAGCCTTGCGAAGTATATGGCTCATGCCATCTGTTGATACTTTTTCTGCAGGTGCTGGGGGCGAAGGTGAAGGTTTGCTAGCCATGTTTCGTCTCAAGTATCGGAGGATTGAGCTGTTGTCTGGTTGGATCTGAGTGTCAATGTAAGGTTGACGGGGGCTTCTGGACAAAGGTGGGTAAATGCGTGGGGATGAATATTGTCGTCAGAGCAGACTTAAGACTTGTTGGTATGATGTGGAAAGTAGGAGTAGAATTGATAGTGGGGAACGTAGATTAAACACTAAAGATCGCGATCGTGCGTGTTAAGGCTAAAGTGATTTACGGAGATAGAGAAAGCTTGATACGTGACACGAAATGTGTGAAGAATGAAGGGACTCACTCTATATGAAGGAAATCATGGTGATTAGAGATGTCAGCAATCTAACTCGATTGAGTGCATAAGCGCTTGGTGTTATAATCATCAATCTGACCAGCGTGACGTTGGCACATCTGACTGCGTTATCATCAATCAATGTATCCGGTATTTTGGACGTCCGGGTCATATATGTCCTCTAGTAGCTACGTTTCCCATATTTTTGTTATCACTTCGCGAAGGGGGTAATAGTCTTAGGAATTTCTCGCCGTCGATACTTCCATGTATGAGATAAGCAGAATGGATAAAGTTCAGTTGGTCACGATGGCGCTCGCACCTCTGACGGTAAGGACTTAATGAGATTGAGCAGATACATGACAGCCGACATTACTACGTCACGACTGCAGACGATGATAAGGACGCCTGCCAGCACATTCCGTACGCCAATCGTAATATTTAAGGGATACTGATGGAGCCTATGGACGAACGGTAACCCTTGGATAGAATTAAGGTTGAGGTAAGGGCGCACGGAGGACTGCTGGTTGAGAGAAAGTAAGTAGATATGGAGAGGATCATTTCAGAGTTCCTTTTGGCTACGACATAAGGTCACCAACCAACCAGTCGAGAGATCCTTAGTATTTTGTCTCGCTATGAGGATGAAGAAGGCGTAGATGATTCTTTTCATGATGCATTAGGATGAAGGAACGAACCCACATAGCCCAGTCTAATGGTCAAGGCTTTTAGCGCTAGTCGGCCGAACCATACAACAAAATAAGCGCGTGCCGCAATAGCCGACTCAACGTGTTCCGAGATCCATCGAGGAAATGCAAAAAGCCCCCCAACTCGAAGCTATTGGTTATGTACAACCTCTGACTTCTACATCGAAGCGGACCTACAGAGAACTCTCCTTCTCCTACCGATCCCCGACGAGGAATGACTCATTGGTAGTACAGTCGGTAGAGATGATGGCTTGTCAAGGTGGAGGCGTCCACCATACAGAAAGGTCATTAGCTTGACGCTTGCTCTCTGATCCATGGACCACGCACATTACTAAATGCAACAATGTGTCAAGAAAGGGAGAACAAATTTAAATGACATATTCCGTATCCTGTGCGGGTTGAAATGGGTCCATTAGATTTAACTCCGCCACCTTGTCCATCCCCATTTGCTATGGGAATACTCTCTGATCTCACCCTCCTCCGACCCAGATGCCCATTCGGGCTCATCTCCCGCCTTGGAGTCCGTCTCCGCCTCTGCATGTGCCTCGACCTCTGCCTCTGTATACAGTTCCACTTCCGACTCTGCGTGCGACTCAGTATCCGCCTTAGCATTCACCCCAGCATCCGCCTCAGCCTGTGCCTTCGCCTCCCCATCTGACTCTACTCCATGGGTAACGGTGCTCTGTTCTTGTAAAACTGGGAAAATGTGAGCCGGGAGTTCACGAGTCTGGTTAGAATGTGCCTTGGTGGACTTAGCTTTGAGATTCTTAGACTGGGCTCCCTTAATAAAATCGCCTGGTGAAGCTCTTCCATCAAGCTTTCTCTGCACCTCGTCACTCCTGCTTCTCCGAATGGTGGTCCACTCCTTAGCGGTGAGCTGGTAAAAGTTCATCTGTTGCTCCTCTTTGCGCTTGGAAGCATTGTGCAGAACTCGCTTCTCGGTCGCACCAAGGGCATAGAGATCCTTCTTATAAGGGGCGGTGGGGTCTTGAACCTTCTGCAGAACTAAATCATGCCGTTCCGAGACAGCACGCAGTCGAAACCCGTCTTGCGTCCTGGCTTCTTCCACAGCTGCCATCTCGTCCTGCGTGAGCGTGTATGGGTATCGCCGGGGGGCTTGCTCCACCCTTTGGATTCCGAGAGACGTGATTGAACGTTCTGTGATGCCGCGGTGAGGCAGCACAGGACCCAAAGTGACTGGGCCAAGACCGACGTTCTGGCGGTTTGTGAGTCTTGGCTGCTTGCGAAGAATTGGACTCTCATCGTTTCCAACGCTCCCGATCTTCGGATAACCTTTTGCTGACCTCTCACCTTCATTGGTACTGGCTTGCTGACTGTCAGCATTTACCTTTGATCTCCCAGGCTGCTGCTCGGCGGCATTCACATGTTCGGCAGACTCCTCGCGCTTCCTCTTCTTTTCAGCAGCAGCTTCGAGACGCCAAGCGAACTCAGCCATGACCTCGGCGCCAGATATTGTAGCCCCCAACTGGCGACCCTTACCTTTCTGCTTAGGCGCGGGAACTGATCGTGAGCCGCTTCCTTGTAAGGCAGCAGTGGACTCTGCGGAGGCCTTCGTTGCTGTGTCTTTAGCGGGCCCGGTTCATGCGACCTTTTCGTGCCTGACTGTCTCAAGATCTTCCGGTTGGTCCCAGAAATGGTCGACAGGGTCTGGAGTTGGTCGAAGCGTGTCGTCGCTGTCAGGGGGTCGTTTTGCTGGGCGCCTACGGTGGAGAAAGAAAGTCTTTGAATTGTCCATCGGTAGACTTGGTCAAATCCTGCGAATCTGCGTCACTGCGCTGGAGCGAGGTAAGGATTCAGTTTTCTCAAGAGGTCGGAGTGACTTCGCAAGGTATTTATATGTATGCCCGACGAATCTCAAGGACTGCGTTGGAGGGGTGAGCTCTGCTCAGCAGCTGACTTATCTGCGCGAAGGTGGGTGTGGTGTTTTCCCAGCGAGCCTACGGCTGCGCTGTGGTGATACGACGTCCTTGTTCCTTCCTTAGAAGGTTCAGGACCATGAGTTTGCTCAGGGAGGACAGAAGGAAGCGCTACTCCAAGTCACATCGGACACGTGGTGTCCTCAATGCCGAGTAGGTTGCTTGAAGGAAGAAGGTCAAGCATGTGTTGATGGAGTAATTTAAGCGAAAGTACGCTAATTGACGCTAGTGTTCTTTCTACAAGCATTCTTTGCTTCTTGGAAAAGCGTACCTAGGACGCTCGATTTCTCTCGGAGCAAAACATACCAACTACCTTATACTCAATACAATACGAGGATTACTGTTGATTAGATAACCTTTACACGATGGTGAGATTTACTACACTGCTTGTTTGGCCATGGGCACTAAGTGCCTTGGGTTTTACCTGTGGTAGTGACGTAGGAGGTTTCTCCGTCGTACGTATCATCACATGTCAGTTGCCCTGTCGGTGATGGTGATAGAGTCATTTTGACTGATTCATTACTCCACGTTCCATTTCCTACAGCACCAGGAATGACGCAGGGGCTGTCAATACGACGAATACCTTATTTTCCATTCCTTTCTGCTCGTATTATTTGTTCCGTACTTGTCTCTGTCTTTCACTTCTTCCCTTGATTCCTGGCTTCATTCGCAGATCCAGTTCACGACTAGCCTTCACGGAGACGACACAGGATCATCCGGCACCTATCTGTATATAAACGACGTCTCCCAATCATTCCTTCTCCTTTTTCTTTCAGTAGAACACTTCCTATTGTCAGATCCCATCTTGTTTTTTCTAGTCTTTCTTTTCCATTGTCCACTTCTAGCACAACGAATAGTGATCATCAATACATATAGCAACATACAACACTGTTACAATAGCTTCAGATCCATCTTGACTATCATTTTCACTCTCGTTACTCCTTATATCTCGCCGAGCTTATGCCATACTTAACTGTAGCTCTTGTGAAAGCGTGCGCTCTGGGTCTTGTTGATAGTCATTGCTAAGCGGTCATTTAAGTGCATGTACACCCTTTACGGCTATGATAGAGGCTTGATGTATAAGATCTACTTTGAATTGTCTTCTATACTTCGTCTCATGCTTCTTCCTCTTCTATATATATATATATACATGTCTATATATACACATACTATAAGCGGCATTGAAAACGAAATGCCAGCCTTATATAGATCATAACTTGGACATTCAATGTGCTCTCCATGAGGCTGATCGGGCATGCCCTGCAAGCAAGAAGCCACAGCGGCCCTTGAGCAAGGTTTGTTTGAAGAGCAGCGTCACAGAGCTGAAGCAGAAAAGCGAGCGGATAAGACCGAAGAGGCATTCACCGAACTCATGGAAGAGCTCAACTCTCGAGCAGATGTTCCCACCGAACTTTTAGTGCGGAGGAAGACCCGGCAAGAGGAGGATATCGAAGATTTGAGTGAGAAGTACCAAGTCTGTAACTACAAGTTGCGGATTGCCGAGGTACGCATTCGAGAGCTCGAAGGGCAGGCGCAGGGTTGGAAGGAGAAGTCCTTGACCTTGGAAGCTGAAAGTTACGCTCAGTTGAAGGCACAGCTCGACACCGCGAATGACGATCTGTCGCGATACCACTCGTTCATGGGTTTCATCCTCTGTCAAGAATTAGGTCTCACGGAAGCGCTCAAAGTATGAATTCAGACACTGCGGTCTCAAGGCATACACTTTGAGCAAATCAGTCAGTCTCTGACCAGCCAATATCTTTCGCTCGCCGGCAAAATGTCTGTGCTTCAACGACTAGAGGGTCCATCACATGAGCTGACACCGTGGACGAAATCCCTGGCGGTTCATTTCAATTACAACCTCCATTCGGTCAACAGACTGCGTAATCATACCTACGAACTGAGCGGCATCACCAAGAATATAGCGGACTACAGCCAATGCTCTAAGAGTGAAGAGGCCACGGAGAAGATGCAAGGTATGAATCTCCAACGAGACCTGGAAAAGGTCGGCTAATGCTTCTTGGCCTTCGGATAGCACAAAGGAGCTGTTATCAGGAAAAGATGAGCGATTTAAAGTATTGTCGCCATTCTTGCGGCTTCTAATATGGATCAGCGTTGGATCGATGCTAATCCTCGGGTGGTCAGTCCAATTAACATGTGATGGTTCATGGGAATCTTTGGAATTCTAGGTACAACACATGGTAGACTCCAAAGGGGACTTGCTTGGCTCCCAAGAACGTCATAGTTGTTGATGAGGGGTAATTGGACTAGCGTTGGAATCATGTATTTAGGGAGACAGATGCCCCTATTATTCCTACTCCTTAGCAACCCCCATAGTAGCAAGACAGAATCAGAAGACGACAAGACTATCCTACCTTTTCTGTTGTATTAGAACTAGGAAATTCTAGCGCCTTGGCATTAATATTCATCCAACATCCTGCGTGCCTGCGATCTAACAATCAGTCAATCCATCATGTTGCTTACTATCATCTATCCGACGTGACTCAAAGCAGTACTTCCTTCTCTTCTCCTCTCCTGGAGTGAAACCAAGAAGGAAAAAGGATTGTCAATGGACGCTTTGCACTCTCACTCTCACTCTGGGTGGGGATATTCATACCAACCCTCACACATATAATCAGACTGCCGAGTAATACTCATACCAACCACAGTCTTGAACTCTCAGACGATGCCTTCTAGCAGAGACAGGCTCTCGCCAGCTAGCATCCGCTCGACCGTTTAGTGTCGACACAAACCTTTGAGTCACCGCCGACCTTACTTATCTATCACCTCATCTTCATCTATCAACGTTCTTTGCAACCTCATCCTTTCCTCCACCTTTCAGAACAGAACATCCAGTGTATTTGTCTCAAACAACATCTAAGACATATCCATGAAAGCAGCCAAGAAGTTATTTCCAAAGTTATGACCGCGGAGTCCAAGCCAAGCAAGGAAGGGCTGTCTGAAGAAAGAATAGCAGCAGGGATTAAGGGTGGTCAACAACGGGTTACTCGAAAGAAGGCAGAAGAAAGTAATCAGGAACCCCAAGATCCACGAACCCTAGCTACGATCGGAGCACAAGCCGAGCGACGGCCTACCAGCAACGAAGAACACACTCAGACCAATAACATCATCATCAAGCAACATGAAGCACTCGCCCTCTTTGCATTTGCGCTTAGCAGAACAATGGCCAACTGATGACGTAAGCCACAACAACTTCCGCGTCCATTCACAGATAACGAGACCGTAGCCATTGAACAAGCAACGGGTCATAAGAATCTTAGGTTCATAATCTCATCAATAAACAATTTTTCAGGAGGTGTAAGATCAGCCAGCTTCCCAACCTAAGCATTGATAAAAAGTCCATGCAGAAGCCAAAGAAGCGCGAATTAGTGCAAAACATGAGAGTCTTCCATCAGCTCACCGAACATGATTGGGCCACCGTACGGGCCAGCAGTGGAGACAGAAATTTGCGGGTCGTGGGGTTTGGTCCAAGGACTATCAAATGCACCTCGCGCAGTCTATCAGACTCGCAGCGAACAACGAACATTTTCTTTCCAGCCACTTCAAGGATTCGTATCTTCATCAGCTTCAATGCTTGCATTATGGGTACAACAGGTCTCTTCAAAATAGTTTCCTCGGATCCACGTTCGCTGCTTTATCCCTGCTGGTTATCCAATCCGCCTCGAATACTTCCATTGCGGCTGTAATAAGTTTCTTCAAACCCAGTTGCCCCAGACCAACGTTCTCTACTTTGCCCTTGTTGGTTGATCCGCATCACAAACTCTTGCGATTGGATTCCAGGTCAAGGTTCAACGCTGTAATGTCTCACTATTCCTTTGCCATTTTTCACCAGCGGATGGCCAAGGTTTCAGGGGGAGTCTCTTTATTACATGCATACATGGCTTGCAACACCAACTCGTGGAAACCGCCGAAGAGGTCTGCCATATCTTTCGGCTGAGCCACGCATCGAGTTCATATGCAATGGTACATAAGTCGTTACCATTGAGGCGTGGGGATGCAGAGTTGCTAGCAATCATTCTAGCTAATCTCGCGGCTACAAGCCCATACCAGCTGGCTTTGGTGACATCTTTCGAGAAGTGCAAGCCGTTTTGAAGTCGAATTCCTCGCCCATCGCCTCAAATATCAAACACATATCAAGCTCAGCCGACTTTAGTGGATTATGACAGAGTCATTAGAGTGGCCGAGAAGGATCGCGACTTGAAAGCGGCTCGAAGTTCCTGACTTCTCTCACATCCCCCTAAGAATTGCGTCGTTCTGAGCCCATTATCGACTGCTGCTTGCTCCGAGTACAACTCACTTGCAGGTTTACCTTCCGCTTTCCGCACTGGTTTGATTCCGAGTTTCATCGCAATCAAAAGATTCCATGACAACTTCAGCTCGTTTGTACTGATTCAGGCCATCAGCGACGGCACCACTCACCCAGACCCACCGCACCGTCTACCAACTTGGCAAGGAGAGCAGCCGACCTCATACGGAATCACACGCACTCAAAAACAACCAATTTGGCATCTCAGGCCAAGATGAGTTCATTCATGGGCCCTTTTGGAATCACCAAATCACCCTTTGGCAGGATTCCGTTCGAGCAGCTAGATTCGCTTTCGAGTTCGTGAATTGAAACGGAGATAAATTAATGGTTGTTTCGCTACTGTCTTGAGAAAAGGATCGCGAACTCAAGACCGATTTCGAGCTGGTAAATTGAAAGGCCTCTTTGGATTTGCTTGATGAAATGGACGTTTTGCTGCTGTCTTGAGGAAACAACCGCTAATTGCAAACCGCTTTCGAGTCGAGTTCCACATACACCGTCTCAAAAGCCGTACCCATGGTGAGCTGAGCCAGCTTCGATGATATGAAACGGGATCAACAGGCCTGCTCGGTACGATGGTACATTGATTGCCTCAGATGATCCTCTGATAAGCAACGCTCTCGAAAAGATTGCCATAAAATGTACGGACATGAATAGTTTTGGTCGATGCCACCGACAAGTGATCACTTACACGCCTTCACGACACGCTGGAGGATCGGTTTCGTTTTGAACCTTTTCCTCGTTCACTCCTATACCCGTGTTGGCTATTTGATCATCCAAAGTGCTTGCGTTGAAGATAAGACCGATTCTGAGCCAGAAACGTACTAGAGCAATGCGCCAAAGCCGGCCCTGCCATCAAGACTGTTACAGAATGGTTTCTCCAGAGCCACGCTCATTGTTATACCCATGCTGGGTATATGACCATCCCGATTGGCTATCCTATGGCTATGGGAATTTGATCAGTATGGACTTTATCAAAGCCACGACCTCTTCTTTACCCGTGTTGGCTGTTTGATCATCCAAAGTACTGTGGGTATAACAAGCCTCTTCAGTGGCCTCTTTGCTTCTGCATTCTACCACAGATCCGCGCTCTCTGTTATACCCGTGTTGGATATTTGATCATCCAAAGTGCCTTGTCTGTGGGTATAACAAGTTCTTCGGAACGGACTCCACCAAAGCAACGATCTCTGCTTTGCCGATGGTCGATGTATGGTCATGCAAAGCGGCTCTTCCGTGGGTACAACACATCAACACCGGCTTCTACACATCACAAGCTCTTAAATTGGACCATAAGCCAACATCTCTTCGCTAGCACTGACTCCTGAAATATCAGGACTCAAAGATCTCGCATTCCGAAAATTAAAGGCTCTGGCCAAGCAGCAACCATGCCATCCACTTGGTAAAGTGGTTTAGAGCTGATACTAACGGAGGGAGAAGAGAATGAATGCGTGAGGATGATGAAGTGGCTAAGAGAGATATCATAAAGACAATTCAACAGCGAACTTCAAATCGTTCTTGATGGATACGAATTGAGCAAGATCGTTCGATCATTTACACTTCCTTCTCCACACTTTTCGCTACCTCTGGGCATTTATATCACCACCCCCAGCTCGCCATCTGTGCGTCCCACTCAAAGCCGTCGAGTCTGACTTTGTAGCGTTCTTTTCTTTCGCAACCGCACGATTCGACGATCTCGTGATCTAATTATCATTGATGTTGATGCTGATGCCATTACGCTTCGAAACTTCTATCAAAGTAGGGTGCTTGTATATACTTTTATCATTTATTGAGTATTTGGCTATCAAATATAAACGCTTATCACATCACATACTCTTACATTAAACATCAGGCCAACATTTGACGCTGTACAATCTATTCGCTAACACAGACTCTTGAATTTCCAAGACTCAAAGAACTCGCGCTCCGCAAGTTAAAGGCTTTGGCCAAGTAGCTCCTACGCATCACACTTCCTGTGTTAAGTTTCAAACCAACGTTCGACGCTATACTGTCTCGTTCTTTCTTTGTCATTACCATCCTATATGTAAATCCATCGGTTCGCTGGGCTCGAGGTCGCTCGGATTCTGCCACCGGACCCAGGTCCTCGCGAGCAGCAGCTCGTAGACCTGCAACAAAGGTACAGGTTGACTGCGACCACAAAATTGATTGCTTTCTTCCTTTTCATTGACTGTCCTGAGAATCCTTAATATAGATTCGTCGAGTCCTTCGGTGGCTTGACCGGCGTAAAGACAATACCATTCGACGATCTCTTCCCGGAAAGGGACAGCCGGAAGCAGTACACGATCCCAGATCAACTAACACTATCTGTCAGGATGCATCCCAATATCTCGAGGAGGTAAGATCCAGCGATGAAGCCCCGTTCCATGGGTTTGGCCTTGCATCTTCGAAGGAGCAGCCGCCCATAGTTCGCCATTACGGACTCTCACTGATCGAATGTGCTGTACGTCAAAGGTGGTTAGAATACACTCCGGAGCAGAGCCAGGCGCTGCGAGACTGGGTCGTAGCTTTATCCCACAGCACAGACGACAGGGACCCGTCCTATATTACGAACAAAATGGCCGAAATTTGGGTAGAACTGGCGAAGAGAAGCTGGGGTTTGGATTGGATGGACATGGATGAACTCCTTGAAGAAGGTGACTTGTAAGGGAACGGTTTAGGTACCCAAAAGCAGTCATGGATGCAGCGCTCTCTTCCAAAAGATAGTGTCTTCCTTATCATCCATTGCTCATGTATTGTACCTATAGTAACATCAATCGATGTGATTTGGCGTCATCAGTCTTTCCAGCGAGGCAGATATTCGCGAAATCAGACCTGTCATTAGGGGGATTCAGACTGTTCTGTAACTAGGAACAGATCAGTGATATAGCTCATGTAATCACCGTTTTACCACCTGAATTAACTTTCGATTTAGTGTCCTGCTTTCAGACTGAATCAAGGAGAATGGATCAGTTCAACAAGTAATCTATTCCTAGGAATAGAACTGTCTGAAACCCCCTACTAAAGTAGCTGCTTGAATATATACTAACAACGCAGGAGTTGCAAAACTTTCTCGATGTTTCTTTACTCGATGTCATAGAGTTTTAGTTACTTATACTTTTATATAACTTGATAGGGGAATTTTTTCTTGTAAACCGTACCTAATTCAAGTGAATCACGAGATAGCAACGTTTCCACTGGCGATTTGCGAGACAGGATCGCTCCTAGTACTAACAATTCGCGACTCATGTTTCTATATATCTCTATCTATATACAACAACGCTCCTGACAGCAGCGAATCAGAAGACAAAAATCAGGAATTAGGAATCGGAGTGCCTTTCATGAAATCACTTACTCCGGCAGTAAGTAGTATTATCCAGCGTAATCTACATTGCTTATTTACTCTAGGCATCCCAAGCTACACTCGAGTTTCCCAAGGACACTGTAACAGCGTAACAGCTTGATATACTACGAGAATACCTCCACCATTCAAGCGATACGGGATCAAGTAGCCATGATAAGCAACCTGCCGAATCTGCAGGTGAAGAGAAGGGAAGCGCTTGGTAGAAGGGATTGGGATTGGGAGAATACCCCAGTAGGCCCCGCGATATCAGGGTGGATAGTCTGGAGGGGAACGAAATAACGAGCTACTCAGTCGAAAATCATGTCAAGCCTACTATACATTACTAAACGTTATGCCTATAGTAATATAAATCGATTTGGAACTTACGCTACCAAATATAGCGAGGTTGATATATACGAAATCAGACTTGGGATTAGTAAATACATCGGCAAGGGGAATCTATACGGAGGTGATTGTCTCTTTATTCGTAGAGTATCTGATGCTTTGCTACTCTCAGGATCATGCCGTCAAGGAGTAGCGAGGGGACTGACAATCGATCTTTAATTATGTCAATGGATAAGTATACAAGATAGTTGTAGAGTGCAAAGTATTAAGATAGGGCATGCGACCGAACCGGACTGGAAGTTGTTTAGTATAGATGATGTTTGATTCTTAGAAACGCCTGAAAGGTAAGATGGTCTTTTACAAGTCCTTCTTACTATTATAGATAAGATATTAGAGATAAGATATTACAGATAAGATATTGCAGATGAGATATTATAGATGATATATTACAGACAAAGTATTACAGACAAAGTATTACAAATAAGATATTATAGAGATACTATAGAAAAGATACTGTAGATAAGATACTACAGATGGGATATTACAGACGAGATGTTATAGATGAGATGTTACACACGAGATATTGCGTATAAGACACTGCGGATGAGATACTGCGGATGAGATACTGCGGATGAGATACTACGGATGAGATACTGCGGATGAGATACTGCGGATAATATATTGCGTAGAAGATATTGCGTAGAAGATAGTACGTATGAGATATTATATATAGCATAATTTATGTGATATATATAGGAGAAAAGAGAGCGTACTTACCCGTGTTATATCTCTTGTCTAGAGCAGCTGGTATCAATCATCCTACCTCCTCGACATGATATCCCTCGCTTTCCAGATCGAGCACGTATCTCGACGTAAAGATGTCTAGCATTCCTATCCGGTCGACTTACGTACTTTAGTCCTGGAATATAGGACGTCGAATTTACGCCAGGATTAGTACAATAGTACGCTTCAACCATGTTTGCTCGGACGATCCAAGTCTGTTCGCGACAGCTTTCCCTTGGAGATGCTGGATTTTCACCTGACTGCAAAATGTTAATAACCATGTACCAATCCTTTTAAGCCACAACTAGTATTCCTCGAGCGCAAGCGTGTTCAGTTCTTGCTGGGAGTATTCCATGCCAGCCTCATAGATACCATAGCTGCTAGCGATACCTATTTATTATGGCGTTGTAGACTGTTGAATGCAGTCACCCAGACCGTGCAGAGCGCGATCCGAGAGCTAACTGCTCCAAATGAATTTGCTTGTTGTGCTATCCCAACAGCTTCCCAGCGCAACGATTGATCGAACATGAAGCCCCACCACTTGACTGTCCAATGAAGAGATAGTCTTAGACCGTAACCAAGATCTCGATCCACGTATCTGCTGCGGGGTCCGTACCGGCTCAACATAATACCACAGCTAGATAAAGAACAACCCGTTTCCCCTCCTCCAACATCCCCAATCCCCCAAGCAAACCTTTCGAAAACCCACCACCAAACACCAATCCCAAATCCAATTCCAAACCCCCCATCAACCACCATGTCTCAACAATCCTCCTCCACCGGCTCCGGCTACAACATAACCGGTTCCGGCACCAACGACCAAGGCAACCACTACTGCAGCCGCGACTACACCCCCAGCACGGGCGGGAACCAAGCAAATAACAACACCTATCACTATTCGAACACTGATGGTGAGTTCTGCCTTCTGTTTCCGTAGATGATGTGGGTATGGGACGGTGGATTGAGATGGTCTATGTGTATAGGGAGTTATTACTACAGCAATGCGAACGGGTCGACGTATCATAATGATGGCAATGGAGGGGCGAATTATACGCCTGCTGGGGGGAAGAAGTGAGGTTGTGATGGTGTATGGGGTAGGTGAGGGATAGAGTAGGGAGGATGGGTTGATGGTGTATTCAGTGATCGTGGAGGAAATGCGAGTAAATGATAGTGTCGTGGAATGAGCTTGCCCGGAAACGACCTTTGCGAACCATGATAGTAGCGATACACAGTCTTGGAACTGCTCCCATAGAGCGTACAACCCTCAATTGCCTTCTGCTGCGAAACGGTATGGTATACAGAGTAACAAGACAAAGAACATCTCATACGCCTCGCATTCGCCCAGTGTACGTGGTATCACAATACATCAACGAATCAGGCTGCCGCTGCCGTTTGCTTAACATCCTTATTGTAGACAGTCTTCGCCTCCTGCACATATCTCACCATATCTGCGGCTGCAGCATCTTCATAGGGCTACAGAATGTCAGTCGGTAGACCTTCAAGCAGATGTACTACTAACCTTTCTCTCACTCTCGGAAAGCCCCTTCCATTCCCGACCACAAAGTCTGGAAGCTTCTGGAATCTTCAATCCTTTAAAGTCTCCGGTCGAGTGCCGATCCTTGCAAAAATAGGCAAAAGCAGTCCTTCTTCCCGTGACCTGTCTATGATCCTGGAGCTTGAACTGATAACCTTTCACGTTTCGGCGTCTGAGATTTGCTCGCGCAAGGTTGGCTTGGTAGATGGCCGTGGGGGTGTGCGATTCGATCCATTGGCGATACGCTATAGCATTTGCTGCCTTGTTCTGATTGGCAATGTGATTGTAATGCTATCAGGTCAGTGCTAGTCTGTGACGAGGGACAGGGTAATACCTCGAGACGTTCGGGGCTCAGATTCTTGAATCCTGCGGCCGCATCTTTGATGGTCTGCGCAAACGCTCCTCTGCCGGCTTTCAACTCCCCCGATTTCGACTTCACCGTCTCACCGTTGAAGACCGTCCAAGCTGTCGAAGACGTCCCGTGAGGTGGCTTGAGGGCTGCCTTCTTCAGCTCTTTGATGAGGTTATCACGCTTTTCCACCGGCGTTAGCTTTTGACGCTTTGGTTTCGGCTTAGCCTTTGCCTTCTTTGCTGACGTTGGCTTGGGTTTGATTCTTGGCTTTGCTTTCGGCTTTGCTTTCGGCTTTGCTGTTGACTTTGCTCTCGGCTTTGCTGTTAACGTTGCTCTCGGCTTTGCTGTCGACTTGGTCTTGGGTATAGCCTTCGGAGCAGTCTTCTTTACAGCGGGTTTCTTAGCTGCCTTTGTCTTCGAAGTCGTAGGGGCCTTTCTGGCAGCGGTAGTGGTTCTGCCGGTGTGAGCCTTGGGGCGTGATACGGGTTTGGCCGTCGCATAGGTGCGGATGATGGAGGTTAGAAGGCTATCGTTGTTCGCGAAACCGATTGATTTTCGAAGATCAAGAGTGTTGTATAGAGCTGCTGCGCGTTGAGTATTTGCAAAACCAAGCCGACGACTTCCCAAGCATTGTAGGCTCAATTGAGGGAGCCGAACGACCACACGGCCACTCTGGACGATCATGGCAGATGTCGGTGATGATTGTAGCGAGCTCACTTGCTGTGTGTACGGATGGCGCAGTGTACAAGATGATACTGACCAGCCACGCGACTTCTGTCGTGAATAGGGACCAAGATGGCGGGAGATGCTAGTAAACACACTAGACTTGACGTGGTAAGCTGCTTTCTGCCCTATCAAGCTTGGCGTGACAGCTCAACTTCAAGCCGTTGAAAATATATCCTGGATTCAAACACCAACACCAATTGAAGATTGGCCTGCCGTTTACCCTGTACATACGGTCGAGTTTTCGCCGACGTCGTAAGCCAGAGCTGTCAATTTCCCGGACGAGCTTCCACCCACCACACCCATATGAACGCAAGAGTCAACGAGACATATGAGCTGCGGACGGCTTACTAAAGTATAATCACCGGCCAGGCCCATGCCTCGCCACGGGGATGTCCGCTCACCATCGCCAGTAGGCAGCTCTCATTCCTCTGCAAAAAAGCACCACCGAGATGGAGATCGCTACGATCGGAGCGGCAGGGATGATCGCGGACACCGACATCGAACTCGATCAAGAAGTCCTGATGTAGGTTGCTCCAGTTTGAAACCAGGTCTCTGCTGACAATCTCCAGCGACGATACAGAGATCGGGACCGTCACCGCCGCGATCGCTCAAGAGACAAGTACAGAGACGATGAAGCATATCGCTCCAGTCGAAGGGACCGATCTCGGGATCGACGAAGATCTCGAGATCGTGATGCCGTAAAGGATTATAGGCGTAAAAGTCGTGAGAGGGATTCCAGGAGCTACAGGGATGACTCTCGAGAGCGAGCCCGAAGACGGAGGGACGAATCTGCTGACTCTAGGCGAAAAGGCAGAAGGGATGGTAGCAGAGAAAGATCCTCAAAGACCAGCGGAAAAGAAGTATGTCCTCTGCATTCGACCTCGGCTATCACTAACCTCCAACAGGCAGCAACTCCTACACAGACGGACGAAGCGAAAAAGGCAGAGAGGCTTGCAAAACTAGAAGCATGGAAACAGAAGCAAGCAGCAGAAAAAGACCGTAAACAGAAAGAGCTCGAGGCTTCGGGAGGCACCCGTAATCTACTCGCCGAGATCGACAAAAAAGCGCAAGAATCTGCTGTAGCTTCGCCCATGTCCCCCGCTACACCAGTGGAAACCCCAGCATCTCCTGCTCCATATGCAGGCAAGTTCGATCCCAAAGCAATCGCCAAAAAGGCAGCGGCTGCCTCGTCAGGCACGAACAAGCTAGGAACTGATATTGCCATGCCGGATATTGCCAAAACGTCCGCCACCAAGTCCACCGTAAATGGTCTGAAAGCTAACACCATACCAGCGCTAGAAAATGGTACAGCTGGTGAGATCTCCTCAGTATTCCAGGCAATAGCTAATATCGTCTCGCAGCACCCTTGAAAGCACGAGGCAATGTCAGTGGCTTTGGACTTGCTACCAAAGCAGCAAATGACTCGGAGAAGCATTCTGCCAAGCCTGGCATTAACTTTGGTGAGGAAGAAGGAGGACGAAAGAAATTAGAGAAACTGCCGACCCCTCCGCCAGATGTCAACATGGATGAAGATACTGCATTGGCTAACGATGACAAGGAAGACGACGACGATGAAGGCATGCAGGATGCTGGTACGGAAGAAGAGGCAGCCGCGGCAGCAAGGGCGGCAGCAGAGAAACGTGAAGAACGGCTTCAGACGCAAAGTCTGGCCTATCAGGCTGGCGAAGAAACTGCCCCGGAAGCTCCTGAAGTGAAAGATGTTGCCATGACGGAAGTAAACGAACCCCGGCCCGAGGAAACCCAGGAGGAGGACGATCCACTCGATGCATTCATGTCTGGTCTTGGCGATCCAATCACCGCGCCAAAGGTCACCAACGGTCTGAAGATCTCCAAGACCAAGCAGCCCGAAGCGATGTTTGGTGACGACGACGTAGATTTGAGCACGGTGGCTGCGGATACGGAGGACATTCTAGCAATGGCGAGCAAGAAGAAGAAAAAAGACCTACCGACAGTCAACCACGGCAAGCTTACTTATCAGCCATTCAGAAAGAGCTTCTATCACGAGCCGTCAGAACTGAGTGAAATGACGGAGGAAGAGGTAGCTGACCTGAGACTGGAGCTTGATGGGATCAAGATCCGAGGCGTTGACGCTCCCAAGCCAGTCCAGAAGTGGTCTCAATGTGGCCTTGGAGTTCAATCGCTAGAAGTGATCCAGAAGCTGGGATACGAAAAGCCATCGTCAATCCAGACGCAAGCAATTCCCTCGATCATGTCGGGTCGAGATGTCATTGGTGTCGCAAAGACTGGATCTGGCAAGACGATAGCATTTCTTCTCCCAATGTTCAGACACATCAAAGACCAGAGGCCGCTCGACAGTTTAGACGGGCCCGTCGGTCTCATCATGACGCCTACCAGAGAACTCGCTACTCAAATCCACAAAGAATGCAAGCCCTTCCTCAAAGCTTTGAATCTCAGGGCGGTCTGCGCCTATGGTGGTGCTCCGATCAAAGACCAGATCGCAGACCTCAAGCGTGGAGCAGAGATCATCGTTTGTACTCCAGGCCGAATGATAGATCTTCTAGCTGCGAATTCCGGTCGAGTGACCAATCTCCGCCGAGTCACGTATGTCGTCCTGGACGAAGCTGACAGGATGTTCGACATGGGTTTCGAGCCGCAGGTGATGAAGATTATGGCCAACATTAGGCCTGACCGCCAGACTGTTCTCTTCTCAGCCACGTTCCCTCGCCAGATGGAATCGCTTGCCCGTAAGACACTGGCCAAGCCCGTAGAGATTGTCGTAGGGGGACGCAGCGTCGTTGCTCCTGAAATCACCCAGATAGTCGAAGTTCGGACCGAGGAAACAAAGTTCATTCGCCTTTTAGAGCTGCTTGGGAATCTCTACGCAGAAGAACAGAACGAAGACGATCGAGCTCTAATCTTTGTAGACCGACAGGAATCGGCCGACAGTTTGCTGAAAGATCTAATGAGAAAAGGTTATCCCTGTCAGTCAATTCATGGCGGCAAAGATCAGATTGATCGTGACTCCACGATCGAAGACTTCAAGGCTGGAGTCATGCCTATTATGATTGCAACTTCTGTTGCTGCTCGTGGACTGGACGTCAAACAGCTGAAGTTGGTGGTGAACTACGATGCGCCGAATCATCTCGAGGACTACGTACACCGTGCCGGTCGGACAGGCCGTGCAGGTAACACTGGAACTGCTGTAACGTTCGTCACGCCAGATCAAGAACGTTACTCCTTGGATATCGCCAAGGCCTTGAGACAGAGTGGCCAGGAAGTGCCTGAGGAGTTGCAAAAGCTCGTAGATACTTTCATCGACAAGGTCAAGACGGGCAAGGAAAAGGTCAGTGGCTCAGGCTTTGGTGGTAAGGGTCTCGAGCGCCTCGACCAGGAACGCGATGCTGCTCGTGCTAGAGAGCGCAAGTCCCACAAGACAGGTGATGAGCCTGACGAGGATGACAAGGAAGCTAAAGACAAAGAAGACAAAGGTGACGATATCATCGCCAAGGCTGCATCCAGTGTACAGTCCGCTGCTGCTCCGCCTGCAACGCTGCCAGGCGTACCAAAGGGCATCGATCTGGACGGCAAGATTACCGTTCATCGAACAGAGGCGCCGGTGTCAGGCTCGAAGAACCCTCTGGACAAGGTTTCGCAAGCTGTTGCTGGCATCCATGATCGACTGAATAAGAATAGGGAACTACGGACTGGGGTGCCCATCGACAATAAGGGACCTGATGCGGGTGCTTTCCATGCGACTTTGGAAATCAACGACTTCCCCCGTAAGTATTGTTCCATTCTACTATCCAAGGCCCTGCTAATGGTAAATAGAAAAAGCTCGCTGGGCCGTCACGAATCGTACCAATGTTGCCAAGATTCTGGAGGCTACTGGTACATCTATCACCACCAAGGGAAGCTTTTATGCTACAGGCAAAGAGCCCCAAGCCGGGGAGAATCCCAAGCTGTACATCTTGGTTGAAGGAGATACAGAGGTTGTGGTCACCAATGCGATGAGAGAGCTTATGAGGCTGCTCAAGGAGGGAACCATTGCTGCCGCGGAAACTGATTCCAGAGCGCCGGCCAGTGGTCGCTACAATGTAGTTTAGACACTTACATTCCGCACACTTGCAACCAAATTCTCAAAACTCAATCCAAAATCTCATCACAGGCTACCCCAATACATAATCAGATATCATTCCTTCATACTCTTGACCTATAAGGTCCACGGCATCATATCCATGTCGTGTAGCCCACTCATCACCTCATATCATCATCGGATGCGAGCCTTTACTGACAGGACCGCCAAGCGTCCCGCCCCTTTCCTCAATTGTAATTGATGGCCTGACTCGCCTGATCGGCATCTCTCCTCCTCCTCTCATCCTGGCTCACGTTCTCCAACGTCCCAGTCCTCGTCTGTTTCTTCTGCTGTGCGAGATCCCTCTCCAGCTTCCCCTTTGGTTGACTGGCTTTCGCAAAGCGTTCCTGCCATCTCTGATTAGCGCTGCTCTGTATGTCGATGGAGAAGGCGCACCTCAGCCGCTTTTGCAGCTGCTCTCCTCGCATCGTTCGGTTCCCCACCAGACGCACCGCCTAAGGTGTGGCCTGGGCCGCTGATCTTGGGAACGGTGGCTCGTGGAGCTGTCTGTGAGGGTGGGGCTGAACCGACGGTGCGGCCGGGTTGGGAAAATGGATCGGAGGATTTGGATTCTTTGCCACAGATGTTTCCCATTGCGTAGGATCAAAGAGAATGGGTTTCGAGCGCGGTAACGAGGACGATCGCTTATGTTCCTGTCGACAATCAAGGCGCCAACGTTATGCTCTCGTCGTAGACTTCGGTAATTGGCAATTGATAGAAAGATTATAGAGAGCCAGATAATCCATCATAACGAGCCCCAAGACAGCTATAATGTCTAGTCTGTAAATATCAGTGAGGATGGCGGATTGAATAGAGATGTCCATGACGGTCACCACAGGGAAGGTTGCCCGAGCTGCCAAGCACCGGAATTCAATGTGAGTACCGCACCAGTGATGAAGAAGACGAGCAAGCTGCTTATAAAATAATTACATTATTGGAGAAACCGTGGTTCGGTCATTTCAGGAGATTGTAGACTCTAAGACGATACATTTGCCGAAGCTTGTCTGTTGGACCTTTGGATGCAAAATATTCTACAGAAAAGAAAACAACATCTATGAGCTCAGATTCAAAAGATCTGATACAAACAGACCGACAGTCGTATGAAACCTGGCAATGAGAGCATCAAGCCTTTCAAATTGCGAGAAAGCTTTAGGAAGAACAGCGTGAGGGTTGATCCACTTGGTCCGCCTCGAAAATGGATTCTACGTCGTGGTCTCCCAATATAAATACCAAGCTAACTCTAGCTACTCAAATGGATGATCGACAAGGTGACTGTCTAGACACGTCATCATGTTCATCGCTATGCAGTTCAGATTCCTGCGGTGGGAAGAGCTGCCTAGCCCTTGGCTGTGATCGTTGCACCGTCCAATCAATCCAAAACACCGAGGCTTGCTCATTGGACGAATGCTTAAATCCGAATGAGTGCGATAGTGTGGAGTGCTGCAGGGAGGAAGCGTGTATACACCCTTCTGACGTCGCTCTTCGAAGACCGTCCTCGGTTGGTCCAGATTACAGTCAGAACGACTTGGAGGACTTTATCAACTACTACTCCGAACCCAATGAGTCTATGCACTGTCAGTGGCTAGAGACAGACCATCAGTGTCCCGTCTCAGCCACGCCAGCTGCTTTAAGCCAACATGTTTTCGAAGCTCACATCGAACAGCACACGTTGCTCCCCTGTGGATGGGATCAATGTGACGAAACCGTCGAATCACAAGCGCTCGTTGAACATGTGTCGCAACAGCATCATCCCGATGAGTATGTATGCTTGTGGCAAGGCTGTGGGTACACCTTCTTCAGTGATGAAGAACTAGCAGCTCACATGTCGACCATGCACACCACGAAACTTGACTGCCATTGGGGAGGATGCGAGTTTATCCATATGGATCCTGTTGCGCTGAAAAGCCATGTCAATGACGACCATCTGAATATAAATCCGAGCGCGACCTTTCATCAAGGGTACAGCGATAGCTTGTCTGCACCATCTTCATCATCCAGGCCCCACACTCCACAACTACACGAAGAGTCTACTCTTAGCACTACAATATCTCCGCATGAAGTTGACAAAAGGACTTCCAAGCAAACTAGAGATCTTGAAGTCCCACAACAACATATTTGTCTTTGGCTGAAGGATGCGACTACTTTATGTGGTGCAACTCATGCTCATGAAAACGATCTACAAGCTCATGTCGACTTAGAACACATTGACGATCTTTCAGCTCGCGGCAGTCTTGGAAAATTAGTATTCGTTTGCAATTGGAGAGGCTGTAAGAACGAAGGAACACCTTGCAACGGCAAAGACAAGTTGAGGAAGCACACGTGGATTCATACCCGATGTATTTTCTGTACCTTCCTCCATCGACAACTTCTTAACATTCAGACAGGCTACTTCTACGAATGCAGCTTTTGCTCTCAGAAATTCAATTCCAAACCACCATACGAAAACCACCTGCGCACTCACACCAAGGAAAAACCCTTCAAGTGCGACAGATGCCAGTCTGCTTTCCCCAACAAGGAAGCTTTGAGTATGTAACTTGGGATGTCTCAAGGCCATATTAATCCTTTACTTAGCAACCCATCTGCGAACCCACACAGGGGAAAAACATCTCACATGCGAGATCTGCGGCTTCGAGTGCGCCGACTCTTCCAATCTAAGCAAACACCGCAAAAGTAAGGAGTAAATGGGATACAAGAGCCAATGATAACGTTTAGATAGTACACAAGCCGCCTGTTCATACGTGCTCCATCTGTGAGAAGACCTTCTGTCGAGGAGATTCGTTAAAACGTCACATGCACCAGCATCAAAAGGTTGCGGGGAAGAAACGCAGGCGGCAAGAGATCTCTGACGCATGATTTGCAGGACATTGGTCCAGGATAGGACTGGGTTCATGAGTATATGGTACGATAGATGGGGGACGAGGTGACGCGGCGTTTGGGAATACCCTAGATACATTGCTTCGCGTGGGCTCGATAGCATGGTACAATATGTCGAGGTGACGACCTAAACATATCCTCAGTTAGAGAGGTATTATTCAAGAGTCCTGCCTATTAATTTACATCTTGGATGAGCATTAGCTAGCATAGTGAGACATATCAAGATGATTGTGAAGGGAAGCATCCTTCGACCTTACAAGCTAGACGCTACTTGATCTATATTATCCACTTCTATTGTTCTAAGCTCACTCAGCTGCCAATAGGTTGGAAGGTAGTGGAAGAAGCCATACAACAATTCTAGCAGGGCTGATTGCGCCAAGCATTTCGACTTGCACCTCACCCTCGTCAGCGTCTTTTCGTGAGCCTCTCATATCCTCGGATTAGCAGCTTCCACACTGGCAACATGTCTACACTAGCTGACGAGCTCCTCAACGATTTCGAGGACTCGGGGTCTGAAGAAGACGATGGTCACGAGAACGGGTTCCTTCAAGAGGGCGCATCGTCGCCTGCAACCAACGGCGAAGCCCACAAGCGGTCTATGATCCTGGATGGAGATGAGGAAGAGGTAGACGAAGATGAGGAAATGAATGGCGTCACCGGCAGTCATGCAGTGGCAGATGTCGAGGACGAAGAGGAGGCAAAAGCCAAGGTGGAGAAGATGCAGTTGGGTAGTGTGAGCGACGTGCGAACCGTTGCCGGTCTCATGAAGACGTTGGAACCAGTCCTACAGGTATGCACACTCTTCCCCCCGCCTGGAATCTACAAGCAAGCCCAAGTTTACATCTTTGGACACAGCCCTGACGTTATTCGTCCCTCAGAAAATCGCACACTACCAGAACCTACCACCAACACAACAAACTACATTCATCGGCTCGATAGAAGACAACCCCGAATACCATCTCCTCGCTCAATCAAACACCCTTTCTACATCTATCGACAACGAAATCATACTCGTCCACAAGTTTATCCGTGATCACTATTCCACACGCTTCCCAGAACTCGAGACCCTCGTTACAAACCCCTTGGATTATGCAAAATCAGTGGCAATAATCGGAAATGGACCTATGGAGAATCTTAAGGAGCTGGCACAGAAAACAGATAACATTGTAGGGCAATCGCTGAAGTCTATACTGGATGGCCCGTCGCTGATGGTGGTTACTGTGGAAGCTACAACCTCGAGGGGGGAAGGAATGAGCGAGGCGGAATTACAGAGAGTTCTGAGAGCTTGCGAGATGACTTTGTCACTGGATCGAGCGAAAAGAATCTTGACCGAATACGTGCAGTCACGAATGAACCTTTTCGCTCCGAATCTGACGGCTTTGATTGGCTCTATCACCGCTGCCCAGCTGCTCAACTTTGCCGGAGGATTGACGGGCTTGGCAAAGACGCCAGCATGTAATCTTCCTCCTCTTGGTTCCAAGAAGCAGTCACAAACCGGCTTTGCTACCAACGTTGGCATACGGCAACAAGGCTTCCTCTACCACTCACCTATAATACGAGGCATTCCTAACGATCTCAAGCGTCAAGCTATGCGTATCGTGGCCGCCAAGGTAGTCCTAGCAGCTCGCGTCGACCGCGTCCATGAAAGCCCTGACGGCTCTGACGGCGAGAAACTCAGGAATGACTGCCTAGATCGCCTAGAGAAGCTCACTGAGCCACCTCCCAACAAAGGACCGCGAGCACTGCCAGCACCAGACGACAAGCCGTCACGTAAGCGTGGTGGTCGACGAGCGCGCAAAGCCAAGGAACAAGTCGCAATGACCGATCTTCGTAAAGCGCAGAATCGGATGGCGTTCGGCAAGGAGGAAAAGGAAGTAGGCTATGCGGACACCACCAAGGGTCTAGGAATGATCGGCCAAGCCAACGAAGGTCGTGTGCGATCCCAGCAAATCGACCAGCGGACCAAAGCCAAGCTCAGCAAGAACAACAAGGGCTGGGGCACCGCCACGCCGATGGGTTCGGGTACCGCGTCGTCTCTGCGTGGGTTCGGGCAATCCGGTGGCAATCTCGGATTACGCTCGTCGGGCGTGGGAGCGGGCACGAGCGGGACGGCGAGTAGCATCGCGTTCACGCCCGTGCAGGGACTGGAGCTTGTCGATCCAAAGATGCAGGCTGAGCGGAAGAGGAAGGCGGCCGAGGACGACGATCGATGGTTTAAAGGTGGGACGTTTACGCAGGTGGGGGGTGCGAGCTCGGTTGTGAATGGGGGTGCTGGTGGTGGAGGAGCCGGGGCGAATGGAGGGTTCAAGGTTCCTGGACTGCCGGTTAAGAAGGTGAAGAGTGAGGGTTGAACGGGGGGTCTTGAGCCGTTTGTCTCGTTGGTAGGATGTGTTGGTTCCTGGAGCGGCAATTGCATGGTTGGGGGTGGGTAGCGTGGCGTCATGGCAGGCAAATAGGTACTTCGGTGTGCTCCATAGCATCAGATGTAAGACTACAACAGGACGATCATCTTTCCGGGTATCAGCACGTGTATTGATATCGTACCAGTCCCGACTTCCTGATCACTGGAGTCATGAAAGCACCCTCTATTCCACCCAAAAGAATCCTGCCTGGGCGCGCTCTGTTGACTTATACACTATGGTTTGGATAGGTTTTTTCTGGAGCGAGGAGAGACGATGGGATCTCGGAAGAGCATTTTAGGAGGGAAGCAAAGGATACGTCTTCTCTCTCTCTCTTTCTCTCTCTCTCTCTCTCTCTCTCTCTCTCTCTCTCTCTCTGTGTGGCTGAGTTTTTTGAATTCTGATGTGGGTTGTGATGGTTGTCTGACTGTGTAGCTGTTTGGTTTCAATAAGGGCCTTGGTTGAGCTTTGGAGAGAGGAGATGGAGGGTGGTATGGGATTTTGTGTGTGTGTGTGTGTGTGTGGGGTGGCGGTTTCGTGTGTGTGTAAGTGTTCTTGCACAGGGTTGTTCTTAGGTGGGTGAGGTGGCGATTTGATAGGAGATGGGGATGGATTAAGGAAGGAGCTGGGAGCGAGGGGGGGGGAGGGGAAGGGAAGAGGGATATAGAAGATTAGGTGATGATGAGTGAGAAGGTGGTATGGTTGAGATTAAGTGATGATAGCATGAGTGAGAAGGAGGGAGGAAGGGAGGGAGGGTGTGGTATAGCTGAGAAGGAAGTAGGGGGGTTTGATGAGGGGATATGGATATTGTGGTGTTGGTGTTAGTGTACCAAACGAGAGATCCTTTCTGTGCAAGAGTAGTCTCACCAGTCAAGCTGCCACCATCCATCACAGCCTATCCTCCCACCTCCAACCCAAGTCCCAACAACGCTACATCTCCGTCGGATCCCCCAACAACCCTACATCTCACTCGGCTCCCCCAACATCCCCACCATCCTCCCCACCAACCCGCTCCCTACAATCCCCCTATCCACATCCTCATACGCCGCATCCCCCCTCCCATCCCCCCCATCACTCACCACCCTCACCACAAACGCGTCTCCGAAGCAATGTCCCCCCACATGCTTATTCGGCTGCAAATGCGCATCTGCCAGACTGCGAAAAAGCCAGTATTTCCCATTCAATTCAGGTACTGGATCGGCTGTAACGAGTAAGGGCGTGGCCACGCGACGTTCCCAGCCGCTGGGGCCCCAGTATTTGCGCAGGTCGGGGTGGTGGCCTAGGTGGAGGTCGGGCGCGGTGGGGGAGAGGGTGATGGTTTTTAGGAAGATGAGGTGGTGGGGGGAGCCGTCGGAGGGGATGAGGAGGGCGAGGATGTGGCGACCCATGGTATGGTATGGTATTTTGGGGTTGGGATGGGTGAGTGGTGGTGTTTTAGTGGAGTAATGGTAGAGTATGGTATCCTGAATGAGGAGGAATCGAAAGCGAGGGGTGAGTGATGCGATCGGGTTGATGTCGTACGAGCCGGAATGGTTAGGCTGCATTGATGTTGGTACCTTACGACGTGGCCCGTCCGGTAAATAGAAGCCAATGGATTATGTATCCCCCGAAGTCGAAGCCCATGAGGCCGCATCAGCCATAGAGAGTGCAGGAATGTCCCGTGGACGTTCCGAACGAGGTCGCAATGTCCACTCGTGATGGCGCCGACATCCCAAGGTCGGAAAGTATCAAGTTTAGTGATTTCCCATAGGCACCAGCAAGTATCGGGTTGGAGATGTGATACCAAAGCACGGTCGGAATTGACTCTGGCCCTCTGCGCATCCAAATTCGATCTGGGGTCCATGGAAAGAGGCGCTAATCATGTCTTAGGATGTAATGAACATTGACGGACTCCGTTCTGCCGCTTCGACTGATGACAGTGGTGTATGTTGTAGAATAGTCCGTCTGATATCGAGCTGTATAAAAATAAAGAGTTCCCTAGCCCATCTTCGACACGCGGACCTCGTGTAGCAGTATGAGCTGGACAAGGCATCCACCAGCTTCGACACAAGCACCAATGCTGTATATTTCGAACTTCTAATTCATTTGCCAAGGGCCGAGAAGTCGTCTCTGTATTGGTAATGGTGGTGGGTATGAATTGACTTCATATAGACGCTGTCGACCAAAACCTTTCTTTGAGCTGTAGCGTGCACAACCTGGTCAAAGGAAAAGAAATTGACTGGGACTGTGGCATCCCCCTCCTCTCCATCATCCCTGCCCGAGCGCCAATGGCTTTGGATGTATTGGACGTAGCAATGGTGTCGGTAGCGTATGTACGCCGGTCGTCCAAGCCTTTTTTAGTGTATCGAGCAGATGGTCCGGTGGAGCTGAAGGTATGTAGGGTTTCTTTGAAAAGCACACGGGGTAAGAGAATGCCGCGACGATTATCCATTTGAGAGCCGAGGACTGACCATGCAGTACGAAGTATGACCTTTACGCGACAGGTCCCTCAGAGCCCACCTTCATGACGCGAATCCCAAGGGCAGTCCCCACAGCGTTATTCGAGTACTGTAGCCTTGATGGCGCTTGCATATGAACGCCTGTTCGAGAACAGTGCCGATGCATCGGGTCCGTACCGTCACTTGTCGTTTCAAGCATGGCTTCCCATGGCCCGCATGCTCGTCCAAGGAGAGTATGATATTCCATGTCCTAGTGACATGGCAGTGGAAAGCCTTGGGAAGCGCCTTCGTTTGACCACCAACCAGAGTACCAAAAGCATGTGGGAAAAGACTGGTGACGTAGAGCGTGGACGTTGTGGAGATTTGACCAGGTGCAGGACGGATGTCATGATTGAGATGGTAGACCGCACAATTACCGTAGACCTAACTCGTAAAGTGGAGAAAACGATCAGACTGACCCACCATACGTCGTCAAAGAGCTTATCCACGGTCTTAACGGTCTCTTAATTCTCTTCAATACCTCGATAGAGAGTAATGAGTGGGCGTACCCTGGATATCAATGCTTTCATTCCTCTTCTTAACATGCGTACGGCTAATATCCACTCTCGTTGCCTCCATTCATCTCAATCCTTTTCATCATCTCCGTCCATCTCATCCTTTTTCATCACCTCCATCCATCCCAACCCTCCATCGACAGGTCATCACCAGGAAGTGCATCACCACATCCATCCGCCAAAGCCACCCCTAGCTCTGCAAGTATCAAATACAAACTCTCATCACAATGATACACCAGAATGCTGATTAAGCGTCATGGTCGACTCCACTAGTGGTGTTGGTACAACGGTATGAATTAATGATCGTAAGAAGTGAATCGTTTCCCCTTTCCCTGGTATCCCCATGATGCACCGACAACGCCTTTCTCCCTGTCCCATCACGACGACGCGTAATGAAGCTGACCATTGTTCTGTTCGGTATTCGTCCCCAGATTCAGCCAGCTCATGTCCTCTGTCTGAGGCCCTCCTCTACCCCTTGCCCCGAGTTCCTCCTTCCTTCTCGGAAACGTCCGCACCTGAGCTCCTCCATAGGCGACATTGTCAGGCAACGGGCCACTGCCTGCATGGGGAACCGACAGATCTTCAACATCATCAGTACGAGCAAAATCTTTCGAGGCTATATTGCGTAGGCCTCTGGTGTCATTGACGGGTGACGTGGGTGTGGTTTGACTATTCCTCCGAGATGGCCGCTGGCTGTCGGGAACTGCTGGAAAGTTTGGTATCTTCACGCGCTCGCCAGGATGAGGAAATCTAGTACTGTCTCTGAAGATGCCACTGGTGTGAACGCCACGTGTCTCTGGATCCGGGTGGTCGCGCGGATCCGAGTTGGTACTACCCCTTTCTCCTGTTGCAGCGACTGGGCTCCACGAACCTTGACCATCGCTGTGGGAATGCCTGGCGTACTCATCTTCTTCGTCTATATCCGAGACAAAAGAGGTAGGTGTAGGTGGTTCGTCATTGTGTTCTTGACTACGTCCGTGTGTCAGAGCAAGGCCCATGGCAGGGCGAGGAAAGCCAGTAGGCGACATGACACGGCTATTGGGAGGATATGTGAAAGGATTTTGAGAGGCGCGGATGCTGAGCGGCTCAACCTCGGCGGAAGCGTGGGGGTGAGAAGATGTCGCTCTCGAGTTGGTATAATCCGACTGGCTTTGGCTGTTGGAAAGATAGGTGGCAGGCCGGGTCTCCTGCTCATTCTCTGCCGCTAGCGTGGCAAAGTCTTTAGAATTGTTGTTGGCAAAGTACCTGCTCCATCCGGTATCGTTCCTTGGTTCGATTCTTGGATCCGGCGAGGTTCGAGGGATTGCGTGCGAATGACCTGCAGGCCCCTCTAAAGGCTCTATGATCGGTGCGGAGATATATGGTGCGGTCCTGTCTTTATCGGGTGACTTTGTTCCCCGGCTCCACATTGACCTTCCACTTCCTGCACTGTCAGCTGGAGCATGCAGCAGGGCGCGCTTTGACTGCGAAGATGCGGCGCCTCCTCGCTCAGCACCCTTGGTGGCAGCATCTGGATGGTTACCAGATCTGTTCCGCCTATGGCTGCTGTCAAAGTTTCCTCCAGCTTCCTTCATAAAGTCCGCACCCACATCTGCAAAGTCCATCTCAGCCTTGTTGTCCAGAGAGTAGCTGCTCTCGTGTTGTTCTCGCTGTCTCTTCTCCCTTCGCTTCCGACAGTATCGAATCAAGAGTAGAGCAAGTATCAAAAGTATTGCCAGCCCAAATACTCCGCCAAGGACACCACCGAGGATAGCGTATGATTTGTTGGGGCCATGGTTCGTGGCTGCTGCAGATGAGGCCGCTGCGGGAGCAGACGTGCTTGAAGGCGTTGGCGCTGCATTAGAGGGAGTCGGGTCATTGCCGAAAAATACATTAGGATCAAGCCATTGATTGCCTGTTCCATTAAACATCGCCAGAGGTACCTGATCGTTTCCCCCAGTGGCAACGACCAAGCCGGTTTTTGGATCAGAAGCAAGCGAAAATCCAGAACGACTGTTCGGAGGCGCCAGTGTATTGTTGTAAGCGGGCCTATCAGCTACCGGGGCGTCTCTTTTTCTCCTCTTCGCAGGATGATGTGCTGATAATGATCGAGATCTCTTTGTCGGTGGGGATGTTGTAGTTGCGTTTTGCAGTAGTAATGATGAAGCCTGATTCGGCGATGTGCTCATGTCAAATATTTCCAACACCTTGCTACCATCGCTTCCATCTAGAAGGGCAGCCTGAACCTTGCTTGGGTCTTTCAGGCTGTTCTCAAGCGAGACGTTCAGCTGATGCCATCCATCCTCGGGTCCAAAGGTGAAGATCTTCGTATTCGTCGGACTTCCCCCTACCATTAGAGCATGCGACGCGTTCCAAGGTTTCATTAGTGGATCAGCGACTGGTGGCGCATCGGAACTGAATGCTTGTACGTTATAAGGTGATTTCGTCGCCATGAGAAATGTTTGCGACGAAGGTCCGTTGTTAGAATCCTGGGAGCCACCGTATACCAGAATAGATGATGATTGTGAAAGATATGCAGCACCGTGGCCCAACCGATTCGTCGCTACGCTATCCAGAGGATTATCAGTCTGCCATGTCTTACCTGCGAACGAATAATGCTGCAGGCCATTATAGTTTTGAGTGGTTTTATTCGTAGTTCCTCCTACAACGATGAATGCGCTGTCGTTGTTGACGGTGCCCTGGACACAAGCCGACCCGTTGGTCGATACACCCATCGGCAACTGCGTCCATGTCCCGCCATTTTTCAGCTCTAGCGATTGAAACGCATCCGCTTGGTAAGTGTAGAGCACGTTATTGTATATTATCGAGCAGTGGTCCTTGAGAGGCACTGGTGGCGTCGGAAGGACCATGGTGAGTGTGTAGGGTGTATAGCAGATTGAAGTGAATGAGTCGAGGCTTGAGAGTGGGAGTCTTTTCGTTGTGACGGAATCCTAGCAGGTCGACACCATCAATGATGCATGATGAGCAATGAACTGCTACCGTATCATGGGCTGGGTCCTCCCCACACACGATCCTGTCCCTTCCTTCTCTTGCACCGCCTGCCTGTGATCCTTCGCCAATCCTTCCTCAGCAGCGTATTACATTCCACAATGAATGCCCACCGTAGTGGTGTGTAGTTTCTGACGACCAGTGACAATTGTATGGTACCGTTTGCTGGAAAGAGGAATGATGATGTGAGATGCGAGCGGAAGGCGAACGCAAAGATGAAACGAGGTCGGTCCCCTAGCGGGCAAATGTGGAGTTCGACGCGGGAGCAGAGATCTTTGCGAAATCCTAGCTTGCACAGCGTGGGGCTCAGTCCAACACTTGATTCTTGTCGATTGGACCAATTGCAATGAATTGTTCCTCTGGGGACTTGGGATGCAAGAACGTGTCCACTGTCCAGATGAACTCAGCAAGATGGCTGCGGACCGGTGCCGTCGATCAAAATAGGAACGAGTAAGGCGGTGGCCGCACTTGCGGGTTGTTGGTGTCTACTAGCTATCACCTAGCTGACCGACTTCATCGGCCCTTCAAAAGGCCTGGCTTTTGCCCTTCCCGTGGCAGTTCTAAAGAATGAGGCCATGAGGGTCAATGCAGGAAAACAGTCTTCAGCTACAACATGTACCGCTGCTCAAGACTATGCGATTCTAAATTCATCCCTTGCGATAACGTTTATTGCAAGCGGACTGGCCCTTTCCCCCATCTTGTCTGGTGCATTTCCCTTTCGGTCTCATGTACAGCCACACCAGATGGGCATATGGTCATAAGTTATAAGTACAGAGCTTTATCTCTCCCTGAATACGAGTTCATGGACTGTCGGATTCCAAGTATGCGCTGTCAGATTGTCGTCGCTGAGCGAAAGCGATCAGGTACCTCCTCCACAAAATGCGATACTTTAACGATCTCCAAAGTATCTTTCGTTTTGAGCATGTGGAACCTTGTGAATGCGGAGACCCCATCATGTCACAGCTTCATGCGCTTCCCGTCTTTTGCATCACCTTTGAACGGCGTTGATGATTGAAACGATATCGGTCAATTTGCATACCTTATGGTATGAAGCAGTGAAGCTTCTAGAAGGGCGAGTGATCCTTCCACCGGGTCCTAGAGACGGATCCCATCATCTCGGGAGAAGGAAAGTTCATCACCATTTGAGCGCTTCGGATGTGGCTCCTTCACAGCCAGGGAGATCCTTGTCGAAGGCGTGGCACCTGCATGGCTAGACTGCTCCTAAGGACGACAAAGAGGTCGACCCGAACTTCGGAGTGCAGCCGACCTCTCCAGCCTGACTCCAGGGTCTCGAGCCTGCAGGAACAGGCATAGTCTGTATTGCTGCCTTAACATCAGTCAAAGCCGGCGATTGCGGCGCTTGTACTTTCAAACCTCGTTGACTGACAGAGCACTGCCCAAGCGCAATATCATCCGAAAAGCTGGGGTATCAGGGTATGCATCGCTCAGTATTGTTCGCATAGCCGGAATCCTTCTGTGCTGATAAATCACAGCCTCATACAAGCGAGCGCAAAAGACCATTCCTGGTGGTCGACTATGACGTTGCTCGTTGCGGCACAGTGTCGCAGCAAATCCCACCCTCCATGAATCGAAGATAACAGCATTGCACAGCGTCGTCCGTAAGAGGAAGCTGTGCTCGGTAGCACTCATACCTCGGAAGTCATACGAGTTGGGTCGGGAAACACGATGTTGCTCATCAGACGACCGCTGCTGGTCCCGTACGGTCTGCGGCTCTCCGTTCGTAATGTGTCACATGCAGGTCGAGGTAATTGTAGCCGCAGGACTGCATGGCCTAGTACCGTCGATATCACCTGAGGAAGGCTGTGGGATAGCTGCACCCGATCTCGTTGATATTGATCCATGATGGATCACCGACGGTCAAAGCGGACTAAACAAGGGCTTGAAACACCGAGAACACAGACGTTTCCTGAGGCCGAGTTCGAAGCCCGGAATGCGTCATGGAGCTTGGGCGGTGTGGAAACAATCAGTGGGGCAAGAAGGGGTTTAACCCGGGTACGATTCAACTTGACACACGGCGAACGGCAGTGACCGAAGTCGCGTTGAATCAGACGGGTTGAAACGAGGGGAAAGTATGAACACCTGCGGCAATATGCACCCTGTCTGGCCCGTCCAAGGCAGAGAAACACAGCAAACTTGCGAAACGAAGCAGAGAAAAGCAAGCAACACTTCGAACGGGAAGACATACGTCATCTGGTGGTCGGGCTGTTGGATGAGTTTCCTTTCTTGCGCCGGAATCCTACATTAATCCCATTCAACCATAGCCTTATTCACCTCCCTCAACATGTAACACGCCTCTCGACTGCTCCAGTGTGGCAGCATGCCAGGAATTTATCATTCATTCTCGGCCAAGTCGTCGTGAAGGGTATGTGGGTTCCTGACTCTCTCGTCGATAACAGCATGTTGGTTCCCAGTTCTTTCCTCGATGACCTATCAAGGCCCTTCAACTCATCCAAAACACAAGCACCCACATCCCGACCGTCATCATCTCCCTTTCCCTCGCAGCGATTATCATCTCTCATTTTCGCCATAAACTCGCGCCGACGCTCCATACGATCCATACGTCCGCTTAACATGTCAAGATCATCTTTCATCTCCTTGAGTTCTTGCCTAAATTCACTGTTCAATTTGCCGAGACGAAGCAAAATCCTGTCGAGTCGACGGTCCAGGATGAGAGCGTTCATAGCGACGATGACGACTGGGAATATTGTTGGGTAGGCGTATTGGAGGAAGCCTGGATGGCAGAGTATCAGCAATGAATACGAGAATTGTAGTAATACTGACGACTGGTAAAGAGCGAAGTAGCCATAATTGAAGCAACAGACCAGTAAATACGAGTTCTAACAGTCCTTACCACAAAGCAGCAAATGTGACGAAATTCGTACCCAATAAAAGCCATTGGATAAAGTTGGTGGGAGAAATATGCATAACGCTAGCGTAAAAAAACCCCGATATCGTAATCTATCAATCTAACCAACCTCCTCCTCATCCCATACAACCCTCACAACCCCCTCCAAAATGGCATCCACAGACCTCACCTCCCTCGCCCCCTACACCCCTCCAACCTACAACACACCACCACCTCCGCCACCAAAACCCTCCCAATCCACTCACCCTTCAACAACAGCCCCCCCCCCACCACCGCGCCCCTCCTCCCCACAAACCCTCCCCCTCCCCCTCCCCCCCCCCTCCCCCTGGCTCCCCCCCTCCCTCATCTCAAAACCGTACGCCCCCCTCCCCCCTCCCCATCCAAAACCCCCCCACTAACCCCCTTCCCCCCACAGAACACCCCCCCTCCACCACCTCCTCACCCAACCACCCCTCCTCGCCGCCCTCTCCCTCACCCACCCCCTCCTACACCCCTCCCCCCTCCCCCCCCACCTCCACCAAACCTTCCAGCTAGCAACCCACCTCGAAAACCAACACGCCGCCCTCCTCCTCCTGCGTCAAAAAACCCAATCGCACCTTTTGAAACTCCA
>JAABUN010001312.1_pt1 | contig 56237 bp, 66 predicted proteins | sample 5559311 | NCBI WGS metagenome assembly JAABUN01 (sample SAMN10711877, study PRJNA513370) | rock metagenome | isolation source: Antarctica rocks | place: Antarctica: Victoria Land, Siegfried Peak sud
AGCCATGTCGAGGTCTTTCGTGACGGGTGGTGTGAGAACTCCCATCATCGAAGGGCCTCGACCCCTATCCCCTCTTCGACGCGCCCACCCCGATTACACCCCCGTTTGTGATGAGCCACTAATGCCGTGGAATACGAGCGCGACAAGATCACCAAATACCGGGCCGAGACTAAGGGCGCGACCTTGGGATTCAAGGTCACCGAGACGCTAGATAACCCTATTGGCTGGGTGCCCGTGGTCCAATTCGCAAACACCGACCGCTTGCTATCTGATGGTGTCTCGGAGATGGCCGACGTGATCCCCTTGGCCGACGCGCTTAACAAACTGCTGGCCGATATGCTCACCGCTTCCGAGTATTACGCACGCCCCCGACGTTGGGCATCTGGCATTGAACTAGAGGAGGACGCCGACGGTAATGCCGTTAACCCATTCCCTGAGACTCACCGCATGATGACTAGCGAAGACCCTGCATCTAGGTTTGGGAGTCTCCCCGCCGCTGACCTTTCCGCTTATGAAGCCGCCGTGAAGGTGATTACGAGTCAGATCATGGCCGTTAGTTCGCTCCCCGCTCACTACGTGGGCGCGTTGTCCAGCCAACCGCCTAGCGCCGACTCGTTGCGCGCTAGTGAGGCATCGCTGACCGCTAAGGCTGAGGACCGGCAGTCCGCGTTCGGTCGCTCCTGGGAGCAAGTGGGCCGACTCGTTACGGCTGTGGACACTGGCCGCGATCCCGACGCCATCTCATGCTCTGTGCAGTGGGCCGACCCCGCTACCCGCAGTGAGGCTCAAATCGCAGACGCGACCGTGAAACTTTTCACCGCTGGACTGCTCCCCGCAAGTTACGCCCTGGCGCGTCTGGGCTACTCAGACGATGAAGTCACTGCCATTAGGTCTGCTCGACGCGCTGAGGCGCTGGACGCCTCCGGGGCCGACCTTGATCGGTTGCTGTCGTGAACACGGCGACATTGGGCAAGTTTGCTGCGGGGGTCGAGGATGCCCTCGTTGCCCTGGAGGACGCCCGAGCCGAGGGTGTGCTCCCGCAAGCCAAGTTTGAGGCCGCGTGCATGGTCGTGCTGGTGAAGGCGAAGGCGACAGGGGTGCAACTTGCGGACCTGGCCCTGTCTGCTGAGTTGACCCGGCTCTATAAGCGTCTGGTGCCACCGCTGGGACTGTCCCTGCCCGCTGACGCTCAGGACACGGCACGGCAGGCGCTCAGGGACACCCTGGACAGCCCTCAATACGCCGTGAACGCTACAGCGGCAATGGCCGTGCTGGGACGCTCAGAAACGCTCTCAGCGGCTCAGGAGGCCACGTCGGACGCTCTGATCGTGCAGAAGGTTGAGGGGTGGACACGTGACCTCAATGACGGCGCGTGCGAACTGTGCCGCGACCTCGCCGGCGAAGTACTCCCAGCCAAGGCCCGCATGTGGCATCACAAAGGCTGCGGATGCAGTCAACGACCAGTCACCACAACACAGGAGGAAACAGCATGAGCACAGCAACCGTGACCGATGAGACAGTCGACCCCGAGGTCGAGACAGGTGGTCAGGATTTACCACCTGACCCCGACGTTGAACCGGATGAGCCTGAAACGTTCGACCGTGACTACGTGGAGAAACTGCGCAAAGAGGCCGCAGAATCCCGTGTGAAGGCCAAGGACCGCGACACCCTGGCCGCTGCACTGTGGACTGCTCAGGTGGCCGCAACGGGTCGCCTAGCAGACGCCACCGACATACCCATGCCGGACGATGCTGACCCGCTCGACGTTGAGGCCATCACCGCCGCCGTGGACACACTGCTGGCGCGTAAGCCTCACCTAGCCTCCCGCAAGCCACGCGGCGACGTTGGGCAAGGGCACAACGGTGGCGCTACAGGTGGTGTGAGCCTGTCCGGCATGTTGCGAGCGGGAGCGTGAAGTAGGAAATCCCTCTCCATTGGCCGTAACGTTACACATACCTTCCCATTGGGTGTAACGTTACGGCTATGACCTTCCGACCTGAGTTGCCGTCACAGATCACCATCCCCGCTATGACCGTTACACCTAAGGTGCCGTTACAGATGATCACCCCCGCTTTGACGCGAGCGTCTATCGGTCGCGCACGTCGAAGCCTTGAGAAAGCCGCCAAGGAGATTGAGTGGCAGATCGATATGGAGGGTTGGGTCACGCTTGGCTACTCATCCTGGACCGCTATGCGTGAGGCTGAGTATGGCGGTGCGGCGTTCATGGTCCCGTCGGAGAATCACCCCGGCTGGGAGGGAATCAATATCACCGCTGAACCTAATCCCGACGCGGCGAAGCATCAGTGCGAAGGATGCGGACAGGGCATGAGCGGTCGCGCCGATCGCCGCTACTGCTCGTCGGCCTGCCGTCAAAGCGCCTACCGCAGTCGAGCGTAGATACCCCCTACCCGCATGGGGTATCATGAGGGTGAGTGGTCCTGGTGGCTACTCACCCTCACTAAGTGGTCCTGGTGGCCCGAGCGTGAACACCCCGCCGAACACACCGAACAAAGGACCCCACCGTGGCCGTTTCCACAGTTACCGCCCCCGAACTTACCGCCGAGCAAGTACTCACCACCCTTGTCCAGCCCCTAGAGGCCGCAAGCGTTTTCCTCTCATCCGGCGCGAAGATCGTAGACACCGCTGGCCCGTTGCGCATGCCCAAGATGGGTGCCGCGACCGCTCCCCAGTGGCATGGCGAGAATGAGCAGATCACCGAGGTTGATCCGACCTTCGATGAGATTCAACTGCTCCCCTCGACCATGAAGAGCATCAAAACGATTACCCGGTTCAGCAACGAACTGGCGCGTCAGTCGGTCATCGCCCTCGACGCTGCGCTACAGGCACGATTGGTTACCGACGTGGCCGCCACGCTCGACACTCAGTTGTTCAGTGCTGGTGGCGATGGTGTGACCAAGCCCAAAGGTCTGTTCGCTTACGCCGGTCAGACTCTCCCGGTCGGCGGCGCTCTGAACCTCGATCACCTGCTCGACGCTGAGGGTCTGGCCCTGGGCGGCAACGTGGATATCGACGCGCTCAAGTGGGTCATGTCAAGCCGGGAATTCATCGTGCTGCGCAAGATCAAGGACACCACCGGCCAGTACATCATTCAGCCGAACGTGGCTGCTGGCGCTGGCTACGTCCTGCACGGCATCCCGGTCAAGGTGACGAACCGAGTGCCCGACACCGTAGGCACCACCCCGACTGGCCGCCTGGGCTTGGTCGATTTCTCGCAGGTGGTCGTGGCGCGTGACGTTGCACCGAGCGTGAAGATCCTCGACCAGACTTACGGTGACTTCGATCAGCAAGCCATCCGCGTGGTCGCCCGTTACGACGCTGGCCCGGTCAACGCTGAGGCCGTCATCGCCTTGACCGGCATCACCATCTGAGATGCCTGAGTTTCGCTGGCACGATAAGCCGCCTGCTGGCGAGTACATCCTTGTGGACCCTGCGACGTACACCAGTGAAGGTGTGCTCATACCGGGGCCGCAAGGACCTCAGGGACCTCAGGGAGAGGCTGGAAGTAATGGCGCGGATTCCACCATTCCTGGTCCCACCGGCCCTGCTGGTCCTGTCGGTCCTGCTGGTGCTGCTGGTCCTACAGGGGCAGACTCCACCGTTCCTGGACCGACCGGCCCAACGGGAGAGACTGGACCTGCTGGGCCACGAGGTGTGCCTGGAAGTGACTCCACTGTTCCTGGCCCGCAAGGACCTGAAGGAGTGCCGGGACCTACCGGGCTAACCGGCCCTGCTGGTGACACCGGACCTGCTGGCGCGAACGGTGCCGACTCGACCGTGCCCGGACCTCAGGGACCGCAAGGCATCCAAGGTGTCAAGGGCAGTACCGGAGCAACCGGCGCAAAGGGACTCACTGGTGCCACAGGCCCGCAGGGCATCCAAGGTGTCAAGGGAGACAAGGGCGACATCGGGCCTGCCGGTCCGCAACTCTGGACAGACACAGCCTCGACCACGCTACCTAGCATCACCGACTGGGACGCTGGAAACAGTTACTACCAAGTGCGCGGCGGCTGGGCCTATTTGGCCGTTGACCTAAAGCGCACAGGCGCGAACGCGACCGGGGCATCATATATGTGGATTCTGCCGTCCGCCGCGTGGCCTGCCGGGGCATCGTCCTACGGTGCCATCCTCAATCAGAGCACTATGGGCAACGCGCTCATACAGATAGTCGGAGCCACTTTTGCCGACCCTGCGCTACGTGGGCAGATCATCATCGTGGGCGACGTGAGCACCAATCAGCGCCTCAGGTCCTTCTACTCCTGGCCGGTGGCGTCGTGAGCGGCACGTCTCAGCCACACGTCGGGCACCTACGCATCCTCGATCCTGAGGTTGAGGCCATTCCGAGCGCGGACGGCTTCACGTCCTACATACCCGTGGCACCCTCCCCTGTCGTCTCAGAGCGCGCACACGGCACGCGGGGCGCTACTCCCGTGGTTTGGTCACCTGAGCGCGGCTGGCTGTGCGCTGAGCACACCATCCTGCCGTGCGAACACACCGCCGGTCTACCCAACCCCGGCATACGAGAGGTCATCTGATGCCCACAGGACAAGACGTAGCAGACTTCATGGGTCAAGGTGACAACACCGAACTAGTGGCGATCGCTAACGAGCACGTCGCCATCGTCACCGCAATGGCTCAGGCTTACACCCGTGGTCGAGGGTTCGACCTGGGCGTCCCAAACGATGGCATCTCTGCTGTCATCACGACGGCAGCCGCTCGACTAGTCGCCAACCCTGAGCAGCTGCGCTACGGCGTCGGTTCGGTCCAGTTCAATGAAGGATTCCGTGGCTGGAATCTGGCTGAGACTTTCACGCTCAACCGCTTCAGGAAGCGTGCGCTGTGATCCTCCGGGAACGCATCACCGTCACGCGCCAAATAGACACCGGGCGGACTGACGCTCACGGCAACATCATCTATGAGTCGGTCGAGGTGCCCTACCGGGCTGAGGTGTCCCCGCTGCAATCCGATGAGTACTTTAAGGGAGGGACCCAATTCGACAAGTCACGCCTGAGAGTCACGCTCCCGGCCTCAGCAACCGACCTGGGTACCGATAGTTCACTGACGTGGCGCGGCACCGTGTACGCATTCGAGGGCACCCCACAGCCCCACGTCATTGGGGGCCGCATTCACCACCACGAGTTGATCGTGAGCACCATCTGATCTAGGCGTCAAACTCACCCCCGGCTCTGCTGTGCTGGCAGTGGGGGAAGCATGGTCAAGGCTGAGCGTTTCTGATCAGGTTCCGCTCACGGGTCCGACCAGCGCCAACAAAAGCACCCCCGGTTCAATGGCCGGGGGTGCTCTGCTGTCACGGGCTGGCGTCCGCAAAATGTTGGGTATCCAACTTATTGCGGACCCTACAGGCCGAAGGTGGCTCGCATGTCTTCGTCGGTCACTGGCTGGCCTTGCTCTGGCTCGACCTGGCCGGGTGGCAGACCATCAGTGTCGGCGTGCGCTTGGATCGGCTCGCGGTGAGCGTCGGGGTACGGGGTGAAGGTGCGTTCGTAGGGCATCGGGGGTGGCCTCTCGACTCTAGAAACGCCACTTACTGACGTTCGCTAGATCAAAGCCACTACCCGTTTTTGGCAGACCGGCTGGCGAGAGGTTGATGGTCCACCGGCACATGGACAGGCTGATGCCTGCGTTGCTGGTGGCGGCACGGATGCGGTCGGGTGCTTGGGCACACGCTGCATCCGGGAGACCACTGATCACAAAGGCTGGCAAGCCTTGGTTACCGTGCGCCTCCACGGCCACTACATGGCCCTGCACTCCACTTAAGGCAACCGACAGCGTCGTGGCGAAACCCATTAGGACACCCCTCGAAGGTGCTCAACCTGGGTATCACCGCGAGCAGACAACGTCAGCGCCATGACGTCGATACGGATTTCGCTGGCCGAATGTGGGTGCTCACTCAGCCACCGCACAGCTAACCGCCGCAGCCGGGCCGCTTTGGCGGGTGTAACGGCCTCGGCAGGTGAGCCGTATCTGGTGGACCGACGTGTTTTGACCTCGTAGAACACCAACGCACCTGCGTCCATGCCGATAATGTCGATCTCGCCCAACTGGCACCGCCAGTTGCGATCCACGATGTGCACTCCACGTGCTGACAAATGATCGGCAGCGAATTGTTCGCCAACCTCGCCGATCGTGCGCGCCGCTCGATGCGGCATACCCCCGTGGGCCATGGTGACCACCTCCTGGGATCACCATCTGCCCTCAACGTGCGCCGCAACCCCTTGCTGCCTCGTAACTGTGGAGACGTCGGTGCCGGTGGCGGAGGTGTGGACAACGACCTCCGCCGTGGCACTCCTACGGCAGTCTTACTCGCCGAAGCCCGTTTTCGGGATCTCCAAGTCTGAGGGTGACAACTCTTCGACGTTGACGTCTTTGAAGGTGATGACGCGGACCTTCTTCACAAAGCGAGCCGGACGGTAGACATCCCACACCCATGCGTCGGCCATGGTGACCTCAAACCACGTCTCTCCGTCGCCGGTGCGCACGTTCACCTCAACCTGATTGGCAAGGTAGAAGCGGCGCTCCGTCTCGACGACATGGGTAAAGAGACCAACGACGTCGCGGTATTCGCGGTAGAGCGAAAGCTCCATCTCCGTCTCATACTGTTCTAGGTCTTCAGCGCTCACGTTTGGACCACCTCCTGAGTTGTTCTGGTCAAATTCCAACTACGCCGATGGTGCTCACACGTACCCCGGTCTCGCAAGGCCTGCACGTGATCCGGCGCGGCGTACCCCTTATTGACGTTCCACTGATAACACGGGTGCGCGTCGTGCAGACGCACCATTTCGGTGTCCCGTTCCACCTTGGCCAGCACACTGGCCGCCGCGACCGACGAGCACCGCATATCCCCCTTGATGAGGGTCCGCACCGGAGGCGGAGAGGCCATCCGCTGTGCACCACGGAACGTTCCCTCAGCCTCAAACTCGTCCGCCAGACCTAACAGTCCGACGCGGTCGGGAGCGGTGAGCCAGTCATAGTTGCCGTCCAGCAAGACCAGGTCGGGGATCACTCCGCAGGCCTCTAGGGCCCTCTCGCCGGCAAGACGAAGCCCCGTCATAATCCCCCATTGATCAATCTCGGCCGGGCTCGCGTGACCCACTCCGTAGCTCACCGCCCACCGCTGAATAGCGGGCACCATCGATGTGCGCGCTGCGGCGCTCAACAGCTTCGAATCTTTGACCCCGCGTGGCGCAGATCGAGACGCCTGGTCGATGGCCACCACACCGACGCTCACGGGTCCGGCTAGCGCCCCGCGACCGACTTCGTCCATTCCCACGACCAGCGGGTAGCCGTCGCGCTGCAACTGCCGCTCGACCCGAAGTGACGGGCGAGCGGACAACTGCTTTGTTGCGCGCCGAACGTTCATGGAATTACGGGTCCTGCACCGTCGGCGGCTCGCCGATAGTGCTGAACGTCTGTGGGTTTTGGAACCAGTCGGCACGGCCCAACGGCCACACCAAAGCCATGGCTTGGCCCACAATTCGATCGGTAGGCACGGATCCGACAGCACCCGTGCCGTCGTCGTGCAGTCGCGAGTCCCCGGAGATCGAGCGGTGATCGCCCATCACCCACAGGCTGTCGTCGGGCACCGTGATGTCGAAGGGGAACTCGCTGGGCTCATCGCCTGGGAAAAGGTAGTCCTCATCGAGCGGCACGCCGTTGACGCTCATCCGACCGTCCTCATCGCAACATTCGACCTGATCGCCGCCGACGCCGATGACCCGTTTGATGAGGTGGTTTCCTTGACCGGTCGGCGCGAGCCCCACAAACTCCAAGCCGCGCACGACCGGGTTGAGCACCGGCCCACGGTCTGTCCTGACCTCAGGTGGAAGCCAGTCGTCAGGGTCCTCGAACACGACGACGTCGCCGCGGTCAATGCCTAACGGACCGGCTTGAATCTTGCTGACGATCACGCGGTCACCAAAGACCAGCGTGTTTTCCATCGACCCTGACGGAATCCAGAACGCTTGCAGCACGAACGTCTTGATCAGGAAGGAAATGACCAGCGCGATGACCGCGATGGACAGAATCTCCTTGACGAAACTCCACGATTTCGATCCCAGGCTCGACCCCGAATCAGCATCGGTCGAAGAACCCGGGCTAGACGACGTTTCGCCTGGCGTGGTGTCGTACTCATGCGCCGAGGGCTGTTGATCGCTCATCACTATGGCCTTCGGTCGGTGCCGACGGAACGGACTAGCGCTTCTCGCGAATGCGAGCAGCCTTGCCGCGCAAGTTGCGCAGGTAGTAGAGCTTGGCGCGACGGACGTCACCGCGGCTGACCAACTCTACCTTCTCGATGTTCGGGGAGTGCACGGGGAACGTGCGCTCCACACCAACGCCGAAACTCACCTTGCGGACCGTATAGGTCTCACCGACGCCACCACCGTGGCGACGGATGACGATCCCCTGGAAAATCTGGATACGCGAGCGACTGCCCTCAATGACCTTCACATGAACTTTGACGGTGTCGCCACCGCGGAAGTCCGGAATGTCGTTGCGGAGGCTGGCTGCGTCTACGTCGTTGAGCTTGTGCATGGTGCTCTCGCTTCCTCGTCAGTGCCACAGGTCACTCACGGCGGTCAGTCCACTCGGTATGCCGAGTGGTTGCGTGTATGTGGTGGGGTCCCGTCGTGGCGTCGCGCTCGCCCCCTGTGGCAGGGGCACGACTGATGGTCCGACGTGGACACCGTCGATGATTCTTGCACACCACCGCAGTGCAGCCGAATGACGGGCAACCGGCACGCTCACGATCGCGGCTTGTACAACTCCACGGTGGGAATGCCCGCATACGTGGACCGTCCGCAGATTTCGTAGCCCGCGCGTCGGTACATCCGCAGATTGTCTACCGAGTGACCTCCAGTGAACATGCTGAACCCAGCAACTTCGACGGGCGCTTGCTGCTCGGCATACGCCAGCAGTGCCTTGCCTAGGCCGCGTCCCTGTAGGTCGGGAGCCACCATCAGGCGTCCGATATCCCACAGATCGTGGGTGCGGCGCGCCCGGACGGACCCAATGAGTCGACCGTGGGAGCGCACCACCCACGTGTGCCACGCAGTCAGCCACTCTTGGACGTCGAGCAGGCTCTCGGTCAACGCCGGGATCTCGAAACTGTCGTGATCACGAGCCTCGGTCACCCAGCAGGCGCGGGCCATCGTCCAGATCTCGCCAGCATCGCGCTGGACCGCCGCGCGGAAGCGTGGATTATCGGTCGAGGCAGCTGCCTCAGGGTCGGCAGTCATCCTGAGCAGATCTGGCCGGGTGCGCTCGGTGCGGTCGTGACGTTGCTCACGGCGCCAGTGTTCGATCGCACCGTGGTCGCCACTAAGGAGCACCGAGGGCACCTCGCGGCCTCGCCACTGGCGCGGCTTGGTGTAGATCGGGTATTCGAGTAGGCCCCCAGTGTGCGACTCCTCCTCCAGGGAGGCGGCGTTACCGATGACACCGGGGATCAACCGCACGATGGCCTCAATCATGGCCAAGGCGGCAACCTCGCCGCCGTTGAGCACATAGTCACCCAGCGAAACCACCGAAACCGGCAGGTGGCTGCGGGCCTCATCGATGACTCGCTCGTCGATGCCTTCGTATCGTCCGCATGCGAACGCAAGGCGTGGTTTGCGGGCCAGTTCGGCGGCCATCGCTTGCGTGAACAACGCTCCACCGGGCCCCGGCACGATCAGATGCGGCACATCACCGTCGTCACAGAGCGCATCCAGTGCCTCACCCCAGGGCTCGGGTCGCATCACCATGCCGGCCCCACCCCCATAAGGGGTGTCATCCACGGTGCGGTGGCGGTCGTGGGTGAAGTCCCGGAGGTCGTGCACCCGCACGTCGAGCAGTCCTTGACGCGACGCCTTGCCGATCAGCGACATACCGAGCGGCTCGAGGTACGCCGGAAAGATGCTGACGACATCGATACGCACGTCAGTCGCTCATGTCCAGCAGGCCCTCGGGTGGGTCGATCACGACCTCACGTCGCGCTGAGTCGACATTCGGGATCAACGCAGCCACGAACGGCACCAGCGCGGTGCCACCGTTAACTCGAGCGATTTCGATGAGGTCCTGAGCCGAGCGGGTATGCAGCGCGCTCACGGTCCCGATGGTCTCCCCCGTGAGAAGGAGAACTTTCATGCCCACCAGTTCGTCTTCGTAGTACTCGTCGACGTCTTGGCTAGGGGCATCGTCGCCCCGGGTGCGCGCCCCGCTGGAGTCCAGAGCCGGGATATAGAGCCGGGTGTTCCGCAGAACTTCAGCACCCTCACGATCTGTAACGGACTCAAACCCAACGAGGTGCCGCCCCTGATGGACGCGGACGGTAGCGACCGTCAGAGGCCCACGATCAGAAGGCTCGCACGCCAACGTTGCATTGACGGCGAGCCGCCGATCGGGGTCATCAGTGTGAAGTTGCACCGTGACCTCGCCGCGCAAGCCATGAGGCTTGCCGACGCGTGCCACCAGCACGAGACCCTGGCCTGCGGTCACCGGTAAGTCACCGATCAGCGCTGGCGGTCGGTGTCGACGATGTCGACACGGACCTTCTGTCCTTCGCCCAGAGCAGTCATCACGGTGCGCAGCGCCCCAGCGGTACGACCACGTCGACCGATGACGCGGCCCAGGTCTTCGGGGTGCACCCGAACCTCGAGCACATCGCCACCACGACTGCCTTTGTGGCGGACCACGACGTCGCCGTCATGATCCACGATGCCCTTGACCAAGTGCTCTAGAGCCTCTTCGAGCACGGTTAGGCCTGAGCCGGCTTCGCCTCGTCGCCCGCAGCAGCGTCGGAAGCAGCTTCAGCTGGAGCCTCGTCGGCAGGCTCGGGAGCGGCCTCGACATCCTTGGCAGGCTTCTTGGCCTTACGGGTCGGCGCTGCGCTCGACTCGGCACCGTCTGCCGCAGCAAGCGCCGCTTCGTACAAAGCCTTCTTATCTGCAGGTGCCGGAGCATGACGCAAAGTGCCAGCGGGGTCGCCCTCGCCGGTGAACTTGGCCCAGTCGCCGGTGACCTTCAGCAGAGCCTGCACCTGTTCGGTCGGCTGCGCGCCAACCGAGAGCCAGTGCTGGGCACGATCGGAGTCGATGTCAATAAGCGACGGCTCCTCGGTGGGGTGGTACTTGCCGATCTCTTCAATCGCCCGGCCGTCCCGCTTGGCGCGGGCATCCATGATAACGACACGGTAAAAGGGCGCACGGATCTTGCCCATGCGCTTCAAGCGAATTTTGACAGCCACGTGTGGGTGTCTCCTCATTCTTGTCTGGGTGAGTGGGCGCACACCACGTGGGGAAACACGCGCGGATGCACTCGCTGCAAAATGGACACGTCGGTCAGCGGATAGAGGGCCACTGCCGATGAGTACCGGCCCATTGTGCCAGACGCAGGGCCTCTAGCCGAACACTGCGCGCGCTTGACGTGCTCTTTCGGTGGACCCCGTTGCTCAACCGCTAAAGTCGCCCCCACGCGCGGACGCCTCGGATCGTGAGGATCTGCTCACCACAGAGACGAGGAAGCACGCGATGCGGAACACATCAACCTTGGCCGCGGTGACGATAACTCTCGCACTGGCACCGTCGGCCTGCGGCAGCGACGCCCCGGTGGTCAGCGAGCCGCCCGCTGCGGCCTCGACGCCTGCCGAAGCAACGGCTGCACCCCAAGCGTCCGAGACGGCAGAGCCAACGGTCGAAGCGTCCCCAACGCAGGCTGGCGAAGCAACGGTTGGCGACCCGAGCTCAGAGTCCTCGGGCAGTGCCACGATCACCGAATTGGCGATGTGCGGAGACGACACCTACGACGCAGAGGCCGACGTATGCCCGAAACCGCATTCGGACTTCACCACGAGCGAGTTGCACTGCACCGGAGAGGCCGAGGTCACCGAAGGCGGTGTCCTTGAGGTCAACTTCTACTACGAGGGCGAAGACGCCTACACCATCACCGCTGAGGTGCCGACGAGCGCAGCAGGCTCGACGGTGCCGGTCTTCGCGTTCTTCGGCGTGGGTCGTCTCGACATTCCCGGTGGCGCGTGGAAGTGCGATATGACTATGGGCGGTGAGGACGTTGCGAGCACGCAGACCCAGGTGGACGGGCCTACCGAGGCTTACTCGCAGGCCATGTCCTGCGATAGCAAAGACGTCTATACCGACGCAGACACCTCCGCGTGCCTGGAAGACGACTCGCGACTGTCCTCGGGTGTGGCCGAAGGCACCTGCAGCGCCGTGTTGACCGGAGCCAAAGGCGCGACGATCAAGATCGTGGCCGACGTCGAAAGCGACGGCAATACTGAAGAGGTGTTCCTAGGCGAGTTCGAATCCCCTGCTGGCGTGGTGGTCGCTTCCGGCACCATCAGCGCAGAGCCCATGCTGCCCGACGGTGACTACACCTGCCGCATGCTGATGAACGACGAGGAGGTTGGCTCACACGGCTTTAGTGTGAGTTAAACCCCGCAGGACAATGCGGTGGGGGTACGCCACGGCTCGCACATCGGCTCGCGGGTCGCACTCGTAGACCACCATGTCGGCAGGCGCTCCTTCTTCGATTCCAGGGCGGCCCAGCCAGTCTCGGGCCGCCCAGGTCGCAGCGCCCAGAGCCTCCAGTGGGCTCATCCCCGCCTGGGTCAGGGCCTCGATCTCCTGCGCGGCCAGCCCGTGCGGCAACTGCCCCCCGGCATCGGTGCCCACGTAGATCGGTATGCCGGCCTCGTGTGCCGCGCCTACCGTCGCGAACCGGCGAGCGTGAAGGTCACGCATGTGCGCTGCATACCCAGGGAGCTTGGCGGCTCCGGCATCGGCGAACGCTGGGAAGTTCGCGATGTTGACCAACGTGGGGACGATGGCGATCTGCTGACGCGCGAACTCGGCGATGGTGTCGTCCCCCAATCCCGTCGCGTGCTCGATGCAGTCCGTGCCTGCGGCAGCAAAGTCGGCGAGCACTTGCTCCCCGAAGCAGTGCGCCGTGACGCGGGCCCCTTCTTCATGGGCCGCAGCAATCGCTTCGCGCAGAACCGGCATGGGCCAGCAGGGCCTCAGGTCCCCCGCATCGCGGTCGATCCAGTCCCCCACCAACTTCACCCAGCCATCGCTGCGGCGAGCCTGCGCTCTGACGGCGGCCACCAGATCCGCAGGCTCAACCTCATGGGCGTAATTGCGCAGGTATCGCTTGGTCCGGGCAATATGGCGCCCGGCCCGGATCAGGTGCGGCAGATCCTCGCGCTCCTGGATCCACCGGGTGTCGGCCGGGCTGCCGGCGTCGCGCATCAACAGCACCCCCGCGTCTCGCTCCATCAGTGCGTGCTCACCCGCCCGCTGATCGCTGACCGCACCGTGGGACTCCAACCCGACGTGGCAATGTGCGTCGACTAAACCCGGTAAGACCCAGCCGCGCACGGTCTCAACCTCGCCGCTGGTCGGTGGGGTGAAGGAGATGCGCCCATCGATGACCCACACCTGATCCCGGGTTTCCTCGGGGCCTATCAAGATGGTGCCTTGCAGGTGCAGGACCGGAGCGCTCATGGCGATCGCCTCTCTGGAGGGTGCTGGGCCGCTCCGTCGAACGACCCATGACGACTACTACGGTGAGGTTATGCGGTTTGACGCGGTAGTTATCGGAGCAGGACACAACGGCTTGACCTCGGCGGCGTATCTGGCGAAAGCCGGGCGGTCGGTATTGGTGTTAGAGCGCTCAGGCCACATCGGTGGCGCGACGCGTTCAAACAGGGTTTTCGGTGCCTACGACGCGAACCTGTCGGCCTACTCCTACTTGGTATCGCTGATGCCCACTCAGATCATCGAGGAGTTGAGTCTGAGCCTTACCTTGCATCGGCGTCGTATCTCCTCCTACACACCGCTTGGCGACGGGGGGATCTTGGTCGACAACGGGGACCGGGGCCGCACGGAGCACGACCTAGGCGTCGACGCTCGTGCCTGGGACGACTTCTACACCATGACCGCCCAGGTCGCCCAGCAACTCTTTCCCACCATGCTTTCCCCCTTACGCTCGGCCCGTGAGATAGCCGCCATGGTCGGCGAGGAAGCCTGGCAAGACCTCTTCGCCAGCCCCATTTCGCAGGCACTCGAGCGACGATTCAGCCGCGACGCGGTCCGTGGCATCGTCCTGACCGACGGTTTGATCGGCACCTTCGCTGCAGCCGCAGACCCCGCGCTGCTGGCCAACCGCTGCTTGCTCTATCACGTGATCGGAGGTGGTACCGGTGATTGGGACGTGCCGATCGGGGGTATGGGCCAGGTCAGCCAGGCTCTGTGCGACGCCGCCGTGGACGCTGGTGCCGTCGTGCGCTGCAACGCCGAGGTCACCGGTGTGCAAACCGATGGCGACCTGGCCCGGGTGCGGGTGAGCGACGGGTCCGTGGTCGAGTGCGACACCGTATTCGTCAACGCTGCGCCGGCCATCTTGGAACGTCTGCGTGGGCGGACACCCCACAAACCTGCCCCGCAAGGTGCGCAACTGAAGGTCAACCTGTTGCTCTCTCGGCTGCCCGCGCTCAAAGACTCGACCCTGACCTCGGAGCAAGCCTTCGCCGGCACCTTCCACATCAACGAGGGGTACGCCGCGTTACAGGTTGCGCACGGTCAAGCCTCCCGTGGTCAGATCCCGACCGTTCCCCCGTGCGAGGTTTACTGCCACTCCCTGTCCGACCCCTCGATCATGAGCGACGAACTGATCGGATCTGGCGCGCATACGTTGACGCTCTTCGGTCTGCACATGCCCGCCGACCTCTTTCGCGAGGATCCGCCTGCGGCACGGGCTGCGGCGGCTGCGGCCACATTAGCGTCGATCAACAGCGTCTTGGCCGAGCCGATCGAAGATTGTTTGTTGGACCCGACCACCATCGACGTGCGCAGCCCGCTCGATATTGAGGATTCGGTCGGTATGCCGGGCGGTCACATCTTCCATCGCGACCTGCAGTGGCCGTTCGCCACCGACGACGCCGATGTCGGCACCTGGGGTGTGGAAACGCCAGATGCCAACATTTACCTGTGCGGGGCGGGTGCGCAGCGCGGCGGAGGGGTCAGCGGGATACCGGGACGCAACGCCGTGGCGGCCTACCTTGGTTAGGACGCGCTCGGTCGCTGAGGTTCGCTACTTACCCTGGTTGAGAAACTTCTCGAAGCCCTTCGGCAACTCCAGGTTCGACAGATCCTGATCGGGCTGGGCCCCCGCCCCGAAGGCGTTGCCCATCGCGGAGTCGCGAGCAGCGCTCTGTTTAGCGGCGGCAGCCTTTTCCTCTGCGGCGCGCTTGGCCGGGTTTCCACTCTTGGACTTCTTGCGCTGCGGCTGCTGCTGCTTCCCCTTGCCGGAGCCACCGCCCATACCGGGCATATTCGGCATACCGGGCATGCCGCCGCCCTTGCGCATCTGGCGCATCATCTTTTGGGCCTGGCCAAACCGCTCGAGCAGTTGGTTGACCTCAGAAACGGACACACCGGATCCCTTGGCGATGCGGGCCCGGCGGGAGCCGTTGATGATCTTGGGGTGGTCGCGCTCCAGCGGTGTCATTGAGCGCACCATGGCTTCGACCCGGTCGAACTCTCGCTCGTCGAGGGAGTCCAACTGCTGGCGCATCTGGGCCATCCCGGGCATCATGCCGAGCATCTGCTTCAGTGAGCCCATCTTTTTGATGGCGGCCATCTGCTCCAGGAAGTCACCGAAGGTGAAGTCCTCGTCGGCCATGAACTTGCGGGTCATTTCCCGCGCTTGAGCGGCGTCGAAGGCCTTCTCGGCCTGCTCGATCAGCGTAAGGACGTCACCCATGTCCAGGATGCGACTGGCCATCCGGTCGGGGTGGAACAGTTCGAACTCTTTGGTGTTCTCCCCGGTCGAGGCAAACAGGATGGGTTTGCCGGTGACGGTGGCCACGGATAGTGCGGCACCACCACGTGCGTCACCGTCGAGTTTCGTCAGCACGGAGCCCGTGATGCCGACCCCATCGGCGAAGGCCTTGGCGGTGTCGACTGCGGCCTGGCCGATCATCGCGTCAATGACGAACAGGACCTCGTCGGCGGAGGTTTCCACCCGAATGTCGTGGGCTTGGCGCATCAGGTCGACGTCCACAGCCAAACGGCCGGCGGTGTCGATGATGACGACGTCGTAGTTTTTGTCTTTGGCGTGGGCTACACCGTCGATGGCCACATCGACCGGGTCACCGAACGAACGCGTGCCCTCCCCCGATTCCATTGCTGCGTCGTGACCGAAGACGTTGCCTCGTTCGGGGGCGAAGACGTGCAACCCGGCGCGCTCTCCGACGATCTGCAACTGGTTGACGGCGTTGGGTCGCTGCAAGTCTGCAGCCACCAACATCGGGGTGTGCCCTTGCTCTTTGAGCCAGAAACCCAGTTTACCGGCCAACGTGGTCTTTCCCGATCCCTGCAGGCCCGCCAGCATGACCACCGTCGGGGGGTTCTTGGCCAGGTTCAACCGTCGGGTCTCGCCGCCGAGGATGCCGACAAGCTCTTCATTCACAATCTTGACGACCTGCTGGGCAGGGTTAAGCGCCTTGGACACCTCGGTGCTCATGGCGCGCTCGCGCACCGCCGAGGTGAAGACCTTCACGACGGGCAGCGCCACATCGGCATCGAGCAGGGCCATGCGGATATCGCGCACGGTGGCATTGACGTCGGACTCCGACAAAGACCCCTTCCGCTTCAGGTTGCGGAAAGTCAGGGTCAGACGGTCTGAAAGGCTATTGAACACGTCCCAAGGCTAACGGCCTTGTCAGCCGACGATGGCCTCCACGAAGGCGGCAGCGTCAAAGGGTGCCAAATCGTCCGGGCCCTCGCCGAGGCCGATCAACTTCACGGGTACGCCGAGTTTGCGTTGTACGTTCACCACGATGCCTCCCTTGGCGGTGCCATCGAGTTTGGTCAGCACCACACCGGTGACGTTCACCGCCTCGGCAAACCCCTCCGCTTGGCGTAGACCGTTCTGGCCGGTTGTGGCGTCGAGGACCAGCAGCACCTCATCAATGGGGCTCTGCTTCTCGATGACGCGCTTGACCTTGCTCAGTTCGTCCATCAGGCCGACCTTGTTATGTAAGCGACCGGCGGTGTCGATCAGCACGACATCCGCTTCGTACTCCGCTGCGTTCTTGACCGCGTCGAAGGCGACTGCGGCTGGGTCAGCGCCGTCACGATCCGAGCGGACGGTAGGCACGCCTACCCGTTCGCCCCACGTCTGTAGCTGGTCTGCGGCGGCAGCACGGAACGTGTCGGCCGCGCCAAGCACGACGTCCTTGTTTTCGGCGACGAGCACCCGGGCCAACTTGCCGACGGTGGTGGTCTTGCCGGTGCCGTTGACGCCCACGACGAGCACGACAGCCGGACGATCACCGACCCGCGAAGCGGTGATTCGCCGATCCATCGTGGGATCGACCAAACGAAGCAGGTCCTCGCGCAGCCAGCCACGCACGGTTTCGGCGTCGCTTTCCCCTTCGACCTGGACGCGAGAGCGCAAAACGGAGACCAATTCTTCGGTGGCTTCAACGCCTAGATCCGCCTGGAGCAGGGTGTCTTCGACGTCTTCCCACGCTTGCTCGTCCAAGCCCCCACGGGATAGAAGCGCCAAGAGCGCGTTGCCGATAGCGGAGTTGGAGCGAGCCAACCGCGCTCGCAGTCGCGCCAGGCGCCCCCGAGCTGAGTCGGGGCGTTCGACCGATGTCTCGGTGCCAAACTCAAGGTCGGTGTCGGCGCCACCGCCAACAGAATCGACATCTTGGTCAGCAGTAGACGCGGACGGCGCGGTCTGCCCGCCGGCGTCGTCTTCGACTGGGAGCGCCCCTGGCTGCTCTGGAGGCAGGGTCTTGCTGCCGGAGCGCAGAGAGCGGGTCAGGCCCACCAACACGGCAAGGGCAACAAGCGCCACGGTAGTGACTACGGCAAGGTATTCCCAGAGTTCGTTCAGCACCGCCCCATTCTCACAGACCCGCCCGGCAGATCAGGAGTTGTCCGGCTCTTTCGCGCGGTGCGTAGCCGTGCCGACACGCTGGCGTAGGGCCTTGCCGCGGTGCCTCAATTCATCGCTACGGCGCCTCGCGTTCGAGATGAACTCCTCGCCTTCGGGTGTCCAAAATTCACGCGAATCGCGGCGTGCTTCACGGGCAACGTACCCCAACACGACTCCCCCCGTCGCTACGCATACCAGCATCCCCAAGACTAAGGCAACCATGCCCCCAAGCATGCGCCCTCGACACGCTCGAACCGGACTCCCACGCGGCGTGTCGGGCACGACACGCCGCGTGGTGACGAATCTCACACGAGAACGTCCGGCAACGTCACGTGCCTTGGATGCCGTTGATCAGGCCGTTGTCCAGGGGCGTACGCATGGAGCGCTTCAGTTCCGCGAACCCGTCGAAGGTAGTCATCGTCGTGACTGCGTCCCACAGTTTGACGGCGTCCTCGTCGCTGGGCGTGGATGAGATCACCGGACCGAAGAAGGCAGGCCCGCCACCTTCTCCCCAGGCCAAGATCGGAGTGCCGACGTTACCGCCGGTTCGCTCCATCGCTTCGTCAGTGGAGGCCCGAAGTTCGTCATCGAACGTGGTGTCGGTCGCCGCATCCAGCAGCGACTCCGGAAGCCCTACTGCGGCCAATATCTCAGGCATGGTCTCGAAGACCTGCTGGTGGTGCTGGCTTATTGCCTCCCACATCGCGTCGCCTTCGACGGGGCCATCGGTTTGCGGGGCGGTCTCCCACAGACGGTTGCCCATCTCTTCGTACAGAGCACCGATGACATCGGCCCCATGCTCGGCCTGCGCTGCCGCCGCCACGCGCAGCATCTTGTGACCGACCGCGTGGCCCTTGGCGCTGTCGAGTGAGTCCATTTCGTCGTTCAGCATGGCCAGGGAGATGAAGCGCCATACGGGCTCGACCTCCACCTGGCGGGCCACCTGGCGGAGCCACTTGGAGGTCTGCCAGCAGAACGGGCAGGCGGGGTCGAAGAAGAACTCGACGCGGCGAGAGGAAGCATCCGTAGAAGTCATGATCGTCACAACCATTTAAAGCGGCGTCGTGTTCCGGGCACACACAATGAGCACGCGACGCGGCCTCCGGCGCCCCCGATCACGCGGGCGCGGGTTCCTGATCTCGCAGCCGCTGCGAGATCACGGTGGTCACGCCATCGCCCTGCATCGAGACGCCATACAACGCGTCGGCTACCTCCATGGTGCGTTTCTGGTGTGTGATGATGATCAACTGGCTGGAGTCGCGGAGTTCTTCAAAGAGCGTGATGAGGCGCCCCAGGTTGGTGTCGTCCAACGCGGCCTCCACCTCGTCCATGATGTAGAACGGGCTGGGCCGGGCCTTGAAGATCGACACCAGGAGCGCAACCGCGGTGAGGGATCGCTCGCCACCGGAGAGCAGAGACAGCCGTTTGATCTTCTTGCCCGGTGGCCGAGCCTCAACCTCGATCCCCGTGGTGAGCATGTTGCCGGGTTCGGTGAGGATCAATCTGCCTTCGCCGCCGGGGAAGAGCCGGGAGAAGACACCTTCAAACTGGGCAGCGGTGTCGGCGAAGGCTTCGGCGAAGACCCGCTGCACCCGCTCGTCGACCTCTTTGACGATATCGAGCAGGTCGGCTTTGGAACGGCGCAGGTCGTCGACCTGCGCGGTCAGGAACGTATGCCGCTCCTCCAGAGCCGCGAACTCCTCCAAGGCCAAGGGGTTGACCCGACCCAACGAGGCGAGTTTGCGCTCCGCCGAGCGAAGCCGCTTCTCCTGCTCGGCCCGCACGAACGGCACGACATCGCCTTCGCCGGGGGTGTCACCGTCCTGGGTTTGCGCTCCGGTCGTCGGGTCGAGCACCGGGATCGCCTGATCGGGGCCGTATTCACGGAGCAACGTGTCTGGGTCCACCCCGTGCTCGTCCAGCGAGCGCGCCTGGAGCGCATCGATGCGCAGTTGCTGCCCGGCGCGGGCGATCTCGTCCTGGTGCACCGACGAGGTCAGATCCCGGAGCTGATCGCCCAAGTCGCGAGAACGGGCTCGAGCCGCGATGAGACGCTGGTCTCGCTGCGCCTGGGCTGCGGCGAGTTCCGTGCGGGCAGCGTTGGCCGCAGCGGCCATATCCCTGGTACACCCCACCAGGTATGCCGCCGCTGCAGCTACGGCCGAAGCGACCGTCATAGCGTGTTCACGGGCCTGGGCGCGGGCGTGAGCCTTTTCGCGGGCGCTCACTTCGTTGCGGGCCGCGGCCTCCAGCGATGAGGCGCGACCGATGAGCGCATTGGCCCGCTCTTCGCCGGTCCGCAGCGTGAGGCGGGCGTCGGTTTCGGCGGTACGTGCGCGGGCAGCGGCCTCGGCCAACACCGCCCGAGCATCAACGGGCTCACCCGTACCGGCGCTGGGCACTTGTGTGCCTGCGTTGGCCTGGGCATCTTCTTGGGCACGGGCCAGTCGCTGCTCCAATTCACGAAGCTCTCCTTGACCCACCTCAAGGGAGGTGACCGCTTTAGCAATCAGGGCCTGAGTACGATCGCGCTCAGCGTGCGCTCCGCGCAGGCTGAAGCCCAACTGGCCTAATTGCTCAGCCACCGCAGCCATCGAGGCGTCGGACTGGTGCAACCCTTCAAGCGCCCGCTGCGCCCCAGTCTCGGCCCTCGCATGCGCCTCGGTCAGTCCCACCAGTTCGAAACCCGCGCGCTCCACGTCGGCGGTGGCCACCTCTCGGGACGACCGCGCTTGCTCTAGAGCAGATTCAATCTCAATGGAGCTGGGCCCGGTCGAACTGCCGCCGCGGGCCCACATCGCGCCGTACACGTCACCGTCTGCGGTCACTGCGACTAAGTGGCGGCCCGAGTCTGCGGCAATGAGGGTGTGGGCCTCGCGGGTGGTCGTGACCAGGACAAAGCCCTGAAGGTGGTGCCGGATGGCCGCGATCACGGCATCAGAGGTGGCGGCGACCACGTCCGTTGCCCACGTCGCTCCTGGAGGCAACCCGCCGGTGGGCGCAGGCCCCGTCGGCTCAGCCTCGCTGGCGATGATCATCGCGACGTGCCCCTGCTCGTGAGCGCGGAGCCAATCAAGGCCTGCGGCGGCTTGCTGCAGGGAGTCCAAGACCAAGGCCTCACCTGCCCACCCGAGAGCGGCCGCGACGTGAGCTTCGTACCCAGCGTCGACCGTGATCATCGACGACAAAGTGCCGCGGATACCCGCGCCTTCACCGGACTCCATCAGGGCGGCAGCACCGTCCTTGCGCAGCAGGCTCATCTCGAGCGCTTCGCACCGCGCCTGCAGCGACGACACCCTGCTTTGAGCATCCCGCAGTGACTCGCGCCGCTCATCCAGGCGTTCTTGTGACAGGCTGCGGGCATCTTCGGCGGCCTCGAAGGCCTCGTCGAGTCCTTCCTCACCGTGCTCTGCGGTGGCTATGGTGACCTCGAGGGCGGCGAACTGCCGCTGCGCTGCTTGGGCCCGAACTTCGATTCCATCTTCGGTGCCGCGCAGTCGCCCCAGCTCGGCCTCTTCGGCCTCGAGCCGTGACCGACGGGCGGCGACCTGCCCCGTTAAGCGCGCTAGACCTTCTCGGCGATCGGCGGCCGCCTGCAACACCGTGGCGATCCTGTTCTGCTCGACGGAGTGCGCAGCTTCAGCGTCGCGTCGAGCCGCTTCGGCACCCTCCAACGCTCCAGCCGCTTGCGTTACCAAGTCTTTGAGCCGGCCCTCCTCAGCGCGCACCGACGCAGCTTGGGCGAGGAGTTGCTCGGGGTCGCGTCCACCTGCCGAGGCGGGCGAAGCATGGACGTCATCGGCCTCTGCAAACATCAACCGGGTTCGCTCGGTCGCCAGGTCGTGCGTGGACTGAAGTCGTTCGACCAGGGCCGATGCGGCATAGAACGTGTCCTGGGCTGCGCTCAGCGCCGGAGCGGTCTCGGCACTCTGGGCCTCAGCCGTATCCACCTCGGCAGAGACGCCTCGCAACGCTTCCTCGCACTGGGTGCGACGCTGACGGAGCGCGGCTTCGGCGGCGATCTCACTGCTGAGTTCATGCGTAGCCATCGACAGGTCATCGGCCAGCAACCGCAGTCGGGCATCGCGCACATCCGCCTGTATGCCGACCGCTCGCCGAGCCGTCTCGGCCTGGCGACCCAGCGGGCCCAGTTGGCGGCGGATCTCGGTGGTGAGGTCGCCGAGCCGGGTGAGGTTGAGCTCCATCGTTTCGAGTTTGCGCAACGCTCGCTCTTTGCGTTTGCGGTGCTTGAGGACCCCGGCGGCTTCTTCGATAAATCCGCGGCGCTCCTCGGGGGTGGCCCGCAGCACTTGGTCCAACTGGCCTTGGCCGACGATGACGTGCATCTCTCGGCCGATACCGGAGTCAGAGAGGAGTTCTTGGATGTCCAACAGTCGGCACGAGGTGCCGTTGATGGCGTAGTCGGAGCCGCCGTTGCGGAACATCGTCCGCGTAATGGTGACCTCGGTGTAGTCAATCGGCAGCGCACCATCGGTGTTGTCAATGGTCATCGACACCTCGGACCGCCCCAGCGGCGGCCGGCCCGTGGTCCCGGCGAAGACCACGTCTTCCATCTTGCCGCCGCGCAGAGTCTTGGCCCCTTGCTCGCCCATCACCCAGGCGAGCGCGTCGACCACGTTGGACTTGCCGGAGCCGTTGGGGCCCACGATGCAGGTGATGCCGGGCTCGAGGCGCAGCGTCGTGGCCGAAGCAAACGACTTAAAGCCGCGCAGGGTCAGACTCTTCACGTACACGTGCGCGCTGCTCCCTTTTGACGTTGGCCGGGCTTCTTCGTCAGCGTGGACATCCCGTCGTGTCCGCCAGACTCCCGCGTCAGACTACCCGCCGGTATGCAGCCTTATCGCTCAACGAACCCGGTAAGGTCCGCGCGTGGCGCGTGCCACTGCACCGTCAGACCATCGACGCGTCCCGGTCGCGAGGCCGGTCCACCGGCTGGGTCTAGCGCCTTGCGCAAGGCGTCGATCTGCATACGTGTGCCCTGGGCGCAGACCTCAACTCGACCATCAGCAAGGTTGCGAGCGTGGCCCAGTAAGCCCAGCTCGAGGGCCCGGGCTCTCGTCCACCAGCGGAAGCCGACCCGTTGGACCCGCCCGCGCACAAAGATCAGGGCCCGGCTGGTGTCCTCATCGCTCGACTGCACGTCGTACCCCAGACCGTTCATGTGCCCAAATTAGCGCTCGGATGCCTGCTCTGGCGTAAAGGATCCCAGCCGCACTCGTCCTCGGCGCTCGCACCCTGGGTAGGAACAGAGGGTCGCGCTATAGAGCGATGGTCCGCATCTACGGTCATGGTGTGCTCCGACAGCGACGGTGGGTCCACGCGCTGCGGCTACCGGCGCACACGTGGCACGGGCTGACAGCGCGGGCAGAAGTGGGAGGAGCGATTCATGAACTGCTCACGCCGGATCACCGCTCCGCATCGAGAGCACGGCCGCCCCGTCTGACCATAGGCATCCAGGGACCGGTCAAAGTAGCCGCTGGCCCCGTTGACGTTGACGTAGAGCGCGTCGAAACTGGTGCCGCCGACCCGCAACGCCGCGTTCATCACGTCGGTGGCGTGGGTCAGGATGCGGCCCAGAGCCGGCTTGGTCAACGAATCAGACGTTCGACGACCGTGCACGCCGGCCCGCCATAGCGCTTCGTCGGCGTAGATGTTGCCGATCCCGCTCACTAACCCTTGGTCGAGCAGGGAGCGTTTGATCGCCGTATGCCGACGCTTCAGCGTGGAGATCACCGCTTGTTGGTCGAAGGCGCGCTCAAGCGGGTCTGGCGCGATATGCGACACGGAGGACGGGATGCCCCAGGCGTGCGTTCCGTCCAGCACCAAATCAGCCAAAGATAAGCCGCCGAAGGTGCGCTGATCGACAAAGCGCAGCAGCCCGCCAGCGTCGTCGAACGCAAACGAGGCGTGCGTGTGCGTGGGCTCGGGATGATCATCAGACTGCACCAGGAGTTGACCGCTCATCCCGAGGTGAATGACCAGGGCCATCGGGTCCTGGCGAGGGGGCGTGAGCACCAACCAGAGGTATTTACCGCGCCGGTCGACGGCTCGCACCGTGGCGCCTAGGATGCGGGTGGCGAGGTCGGCGGGCCCCGGCGTGTGACGTCGCGCCACTCGAGACCCGCGGATGTCCGCCACCGTGATGGTGCGACCGACAACGTGCTCTGCAACACCACGTCGCACCACTTCGACTTCGGGGAGTTCAGGCATCGCACAAAGGCAGGGCCCTTAGGGCGCTTCGACGATGGGCGCGGACACCATGGCCGCAGCGCGGGCAGTCAGGACGTTCCATGCCTCTTCGGCCGCTAGTTGCTCCGCCGCCTTTTTGGAGCTTCCCTCCCCGGTGCCTACGATCTCGTCACCGACCAGCACGCGGGCAGTGAAGGTTTTGTCGTGGTCGGGCCCCTCGTTCGCGACCACGTAGTCCGGGCCTGCCAACTCCGCAGCGGAAGCCAACTCCTGCAGGCTGGTCTTCCAGTCCAAAGCCGCGCCCCACTGAACACTTTCTGCCATCAGCGAGTCGAGCAGGTGGTGCACCAAGGCGGAAGCTGCGTCCATCCCCTGGGATATATAGACGCAGCCGATTAACGCCTCGGTGGTGTCGGCCAGGATGCTGGCTTTCTCCCGACCGCCGGTGGCTTCCTCCCCGCGACCGAGCAACACAAAGGACCCCAACTCGACCTTGGCCGACACCTGGGCCAAGGCACGTGTGTTCACCACCGCAGACCGAAGCTTGGCGAGATGCCCTTCGGGCAGATCCGGGTTGTTGCGGTACAGCGAATCGGTTATCACCACGCCAAGCACCGCGTCACCTAAGAACTCCAACCGCTCGTTGTGCGGAGCGTTGTCGTGCTCGTAAGCGTACGAGCGGTGCGTCATGGCCCGGCGTAGCAGGGCCCGCTCACACGAGCCACCAATGACCGGCTCAAGGTAGGCACGGAGATACGCCAGCGGACGAGCCTCGTCCGGCTGGTTTTCTGCACCCAGCGGCCCGGTCTGACTAGGCATGGGTCGGCGGGTCAGGTCAGCCCTGGTGCTCGGTGCGCTCGGCGGCGTCGTAGTGCCGGCCCCCGTAGGTGCCACACGAGGGGCACGCGCGGTGCGGCTGGGTCTGTGCCTGGCACTGCGGGCACACCGTCAGTGCAACGGCACTGGCTTTCCAGTTGGACCGGCGGTGCCGGGTGTTGGAACGGGACATCTTGCGCTTCGGGACGGCCATGTCAAGCCCTCTTCTCGTTATCGATGGTGGCTGTATCGGTGGTGCTGCTATCGGCCCCGGCGAGATCGGCAAGCGCCGCCCACCTAGGGTCGATCAGGTCATGCTCGTGGTCGGGATCTTCGGCCAGGTGCACACCACATTGGGCACACAGCCCTGGACAGTCACGCCGACACAGAGGTTGGTACGGCAATGTGGTCACGACCGCATCGCGCACCACGGGCTCGAGGTCCATCAGGTCCTCGTCGAGTTCGTGGCGTTCCTCTTCGTCTTCAGTGTCGCCCACACTGAGGTGATGGGCAGCACGGTCGGAGTAGGCAAACAACTCTTGGACGTTCACGTCGACACCGAAACTGACTTCGTCCAAGCACCGCACGCACAACCCGGTCGCAGTGGCACTGACCTGCGCGGTGGCAAGGACACCCTCGACGACGGATTCCATCCGTGCCTCGACATCGACCGTGGCTCCGGGTGCTATCGCAATGACCTCGGTGCCCATCGCCGAGTGCATCTCGATTGACCGATTCACCGTCCGCATGGTGCCCGGTCGGCGAACGAGCTCGCGGGTATTAAAGACCCAGAGCCCGTCTGTCTCGCGATGTGCCATGAGTGTGCGCCTCGATCAAATTCTGTGTCTGTACGTGCGGGATGGTGCCGGGTGGCCCTTTTGTCAAGAACAGGCCGACGGGCCAGGCTACTCCAGGCTGCTCCGCAGACCAATTTGCGCCCGTATCACGAAGTCGGGCCGCGTCCAGTATCCCCGATGGGCCACCGCCGCACCAGCGCATCGCGCACGGCTGGCGGTACCAAACCCGTCACATCCGCTCCGTGAGCGGCGACTTCACGAACGAGCGAACTAGATACGTGCTCCAGGCGGGCATCACCGGCGATGAACACGGTTTCTACGGCTCCGAGGTGCCGATTCATCCGGGCCATGGGTACTTCGTACGCATAGTCGCCGGGGCCGCGCAGCCCTTTTACGATCGTCTGAGCGTGCTCGTCGCGACAGACATCGACCAGCAAACGATCAGCAAAGGCCGCCACCCGCACGCGCTCGGGGTCAGCCACGAACTGTGGGAGGGATTCTTGGATCAAAGCCATCCGCTGGCTCACCTCGAAGGCACCTGTTTTAGCAGGGTTGTGCATGACGGCAACCAGCACTTCGTCGAAGAGTTCGCTAGCCCGCGCAATGACGTCGAGGTGTCCGTTGGTCACCGGGTCGAACGAGCCTGGGCATACGCAGCGTCTGCTCACGGGCCCAATCTACTCACGGAACAGCCGCAGTTCAGCCCTCGAGCTTGCCACTGCGCTCTGCCTGCTTCACGATCGCCGCCACGTTATCGAGCGACCCTGAGCCTGAGTCGAGGTGTGCACTGCGGGCCTCGATGAAGGCCATGCCGAGCTCGTGGCGCACCGCGTCGGAGGTTGAGGTACGGGCCGGGTTGAGGATCGTTTGCTCCTCCTCGTTGAGGTGGTGCTGCAGCACCTCGTTCATGTCCTCGACGGCGTCGTCGAACTTTTGCGTATCGGTGCCCACGCACTGCAGCAGCGCGAGCAGCGCCTGATTGATCTCGGCGTGCTCGTGTTCACCGTGCTCCGCCTCTTCCGAGTCGATGGCATTCTGCGTTTGTAGGCGCGTGTAGACCTGTTCTTCTTCGGCCTCGCCGTGCGCGATAAGCACCTGGGCGAACGCCTCCCGGGCACCCCCACGGTCTGCGTTCACATCCCGCATGTCGCGCATCAGGGACTCGAATAGTCGATGGTCAGTCAGGATTAGCTCGACGACGTCTCCAGAGGTCGGCCGAGGGATGGTGTAGGTAGCCATGACGCGAAGCATTTCATTGCCAGCCCCATGCTGCCTACTCAAACCGACTATTCGCCGAAGACACGCTCCGCGTCGTGCAGCATCGTCTCGCCGTATTTCTTGCTGCGCATCGCGCTCAGCCCGGCAGGCCAGCGTGGGTGGGGGCTGCGCGAAGAGCGCTCAAGCACCACCACTGCCTCCGCCGACAGCCACTCGTGCGTCATCAGCGCCGCGAGCATGTCGGCAATGGCGTCTTCGTCGACCCCGTAGGGAGGGTCAGCCATGACCAGGTCGTAGGCACCCATATCCGGGCCTCGTTGGAGGGCGCGCTCCGTTTGATCGGCCCAAACGCTCACCATCGGTAGGCCCACCGAGGCGGCGTTGCGCTCGATCAGGGCGGCGGTCGGCTTGTTCGACTCGATGCATAGGACGTGGGCCGCACCTCTGGATGCCGCTTCCAGACCCAAGGCGCCCGAACCTGCATAGAGATCAAGAACGCGCGAGTCGGTGAAATCCAGGAGTGACTCCAATCGAGAAAACAAGGCCTCGCGCACTCGGTCGGTCGTCGGGCGAGTCGCATCACCTTTGGGGGTCTGAAGGGGTCGTCCGCCGGCCGACCCCGCGATGACCCGCGTCATCCTCGCTCCAGGAACGCGGCTCGGTCAGCATCCAACTGGGCTATGGCGGCTAACAGCGCTGGGGACTTGCCCAAATCCGGGTCTGCGGTCACGGTGGCCCAGGCGTCCTCGTGGGCCACGACGATGAGGTCTTCGTCGCGGGTTAACCGCAGGAATCGCAGTCCGCTGCGGCCACCGCTTTGGGTGGCTCCGAGCACGTCGCCTTCACGTCTGGTTTCAAGGTCGACCCGCGCCAACTCGAACCCGTCGGTGGTAGCCGCGACCGCGTCGAGGCGCTCCTGGGATGGCCCGTCGATACCTTGGCTGATCAGCAGGCATAGACCCGGCTGGTCGCCGCGGCCAATTCGCCCACGCAGTTGGTGCAGTTGCGATATGCCGAAGCGATCAGCATCGAGCACGACCATCACGGTCGCCTCGGGCACGTCGACGCCCACCTCGATAACCGTGGTGGCGACCAGCAGGTCCAGTTTGCCGGTGCTGAAGTCGCTCATCACCGCGTCCTTATCCGCAGCAAGCATCCGACCGTGCAACAGCCCGATCCGCAGATTCTTGGTGGCGTCGCCGCGCACCAAAGCGTCATGCACCTGCAGCACCCCGTGCAACTTCGGGCCGTCGTCACCGTCGGGCACCGGGATCGGCACGCCAGGGCCGGGGTAGTCGATGATCTGCTGCACCTCCTCGTTGCCTAACGCGGGGTCATCGGCTTCTCCGATCCGGGGACAGACGACATACACCCGGTTGCCGGCTTGCGCCTCCTCCGCGACGCGCGACCAGGTGCGCTGCACCCAGCCCGGCTTGTCGCCGGTCACGACGTGAGTGCGGATGGGTTGGCGGCCCCGGGGCAACTCGCGCAAGGTGGAGATCTCCATATCTCCGAAGACGGTCATGGCCACGGTGCGCGGGATGGGGGTCGCGGTCATGACCAGGACGTGCGGGGCATCCGCCGCCTTAGCCCGCAGTGCGTCACGCTGCTCGACCCCAAAGCGGTGCTGCTCATCGACCACGACCAGCCCCAGGTCGGCGAACTGGACGTGTTCTTGGATCAGAGCGTGCGTGCCCACGACGATGCCGGCCTCGCCGCTAGCCGCTAGTAACAGATTGGCTCGACGCTGCGCAGTGCTCTGGCTTCCGGTCAGCAACGCCACGCGGGTGCCCAGGTCAGACCCCGAGAGCATCCCGGCCTGTGCGAGCGGCCCGAGCATGGCGCTGATCGACCGGTGATGCTGGGTCGCCAACACCTCGGTGGGGGCTAGCAGCGCGGCCTGCCCTCCCCCATCGATCACGGCCAGCATGGCCAGCAACGCCACGATGGTTTTACCCGAGCCGACCTCTCCCTGCAGCAGGCGGTGCATCGCCATGGTCGCGCCCAGGTCCCCCAGCACATCGGTGAGGACGTCGCGCTGCCCCCCGGTCAGCTCAAACGGCAACTGCTCCGTGAAGGCCGCGACGAGCCCGTCTGCTCGTGGCGTGACAGGCCGGGCCGGCACCGCATCCTCGGCGTGGCGTCGCCCGGCCAGGGCCGCCTGGATCACGAAGGCCTCCTGGAACTTCAGCCGCCATCGCGCGATGCGCGCCTCTTTCTCCGTGGCCGGTTGATGGACGTGTGCGTATGCCGCAGCGAGGGTTGGCAGGTGTCGGACCGCTCGCACGTTTGAGGGAATGGGGTCAGGGATGTCGCCTACGGCATGCAACACCAAGTCCATGGCGGCCAGCAGTTTGATGGAGCTGACTCCTTTGACTGCCGGGTAAATCGGGATCAGCCCCGTACGCAAAACGGTGACCGGTTGCGTCGCGTCGACGTCGCTGCTGGCCAGGACTTGATATTCGGGGTGGGTGAGTTGTTGAGTGCGCCCGAAGGTGCTGGCGGTCCCCGAGCACATCACCCGCACCCCAGGCAGCAACGCCTGCTCGTGCCCGAACACGCTGAAGAAGGTGAGGTCCAACTCGTTGCCGTCGTCGTCGGCCACGGTGGCGACCAGCATCGAGCCGCGACGGTTCTTCATGGGGCGGGCGCGGACCCGCGCCACTGTGGCCACCACCACCACGTCATCGCCCTCGTTGATCGTCCGAAAGTCCGTGGGGCGTTCCGGGTCGAGGTAGTTGCGCGGCAGGAAGTCCAGCAGATCACCGACGGTACGCAGCGATTTAGCCTTCTCGAGTTTCGCAGCCGAGGTGCCGATGACCGTCCGCAACGGAGTGCCCAGGGTGACGGCCACTACTCCAACCCCACGAGCCAGTGGAAGGTGCGCTGACCGCCGTTCAAGACTCGCACCTCCACCTCGGCGTCATTGCCTTCCGCGTCATTCCCCTCGGCGCGCCAGCGCTCAATCACCCCATCGATAGCACCGGTGGTGGCTCGGCTCCCAACCACAATGGTCAGCAACTCCGGTGGGTCCAACAGGTGCTGCGCCATACTCCGCAGCACGTCGCCCATCGCCGCTGGCGCGGCGTCGGCCACGCTCACGATGTCGCTGCCCACGAGGCCGAGCCACTGCCCCTGAACGCAGGGCCCAACGGGAGTGTGCCCGTCGGAGTCAGCGATGGTCAGCGCCCCGTAGGACACACCGGCGGCGGCGGCCGTCATGGCCAAGAGAGCGTCGTCGGCGCTGGGCTCGCCGGGGTCCCACACCGACATTGCGGCCAACCCCTGCACCACCGCCAAGGTCGGGAGCACCGTGATCGCGAGGCCCTCGGCTGCCCCTGCTTGTGCGGCGGCCTGGGCGGCCAAGATGGTGTCGGGGTCGTTGGGCAAGATGGCCACGCGATCCGCCGGGCTGCTCCGAGCCGCACTCAGCAACTCCCCGGTCGAGGCCCGACGACCGGCGCTGGAGGGCACGATGATGGCCCCGGCCTGGGCGAACACATCACCGATGGCCTCGCCGGGAGCGCAGCAGACCAACCCCAAAACTGCAACCTCCTGACTCGAGGTTGCAACCTCCTGACGCGAGGTTGCAACCTCCTGACGCGAGGTTGCAACCTGCGGTGACGGGGCGAGCGAGGTGACCGTAACGTGTTCCACGCGCCCAGCCCGCGACCCGGCGTCCAAGGCTGCCGGCGTGTGATCGAGGTGCACATGAACCCGCCACTGGGTGGGGCCCCCGACGACCATCACCGAGTCGCCGACCGCGACGAGGCTTTGCCGAAGGGCCTCCGCGCGCTGTGGCGTGGAGTCCTCGAGCAGGTACATGACCTCGTAGACACCATCACTCGACCCTTCGCCCATCGCCCACTCTTCGCTATCGCCGAGGCCGCACGGGCCGGGCAGCACCGCGACCAAGGGGGCACGGAAGACCCAGGACTGAGCCGAGGCGCTGGCCCCGTCGTGCGGGCGGTTGGCTAAGACGCTCTCGAGGGCCTCCAACACCAAGACGAACCCCGCCCCGCCAGCGTCAACCACGCCAGCCCGAGCCAAACTCGGGAGTTGCTCGGGGGTATGAGCAAGAGCTGCTCGTGCCGCGACGAGGGCTTGATGAGCCACTGCATACGTCGCCGCTCCTTGCTCACCCACGTTTGCTTCATCACGATCAGGATCCGTGCTTCGGTCTAGGCCTAACCCCTGCACTGCAGCGGCGGCCCCATCCGCCGCGGCCCGAGCGACGCTCAGGATCGTGCCCTCCACCGGCGACGAAACCCCCGCCCAGGCGAGATCTGCGGCACGACGAAAAGCCTGCGCGAGCACCACAGCGTCCATCACGTCGCCGCCGCTAGGCCTAGCCCGCATGGCGTGGGCCATCCCCTGCGCCAATTGACTGAGGATCACGCCTGAATTGCCCCGCGCCGACAGCAGCATCCCGTGGGACAAAGAGTCCAAGCCATCAGTCAATCGCACTGAGCCCGCCGTGCTGTCGTCATCTTCACGCAAGTACCCGAGGGCGCCGTCAACGGTCAAGAACATGTTGGTGCCGGTGTCACCGTCGGGCACCGGGAAGACGTTCAGGCAGTCGATGCGCTCGCGAGACTCACTGAGTAAGGCGCGAGAGGTCACGGCCCAGCGCCGGGCCGCAGCCAAGTCCAGCACCGTCGGTGTCACAGGTGGCAGGTTATCCGGCCGACGTCAGCATCGACAGCCGCACGGTGCGATCGGGGTTGTCCACATTGAGATCGACCAGGCAGATGCTCTGCCACACTCCGAGCGCCAGAGATCCCGACAACACCGGAACGGTCGCGTAGGGCGGTATCAGCGCTGGCATCACGTGAGAGCGCCCATGACCTGGGCTGCCGTGTCGATGCAGCCATCGGTCATCGCTCGGGAGCAAGTCCTCCAGGGCCGCCAAGAGGTCGTCGTCACTGCCCGCGCCCGTCTCCAAGATGGCGATGCCCGCAGTCGCGTGCGGCACGAAGACGTGCAGGAGCCCATCGGCGCTCGCCGAGGCAGCGAATTGTGCGCACTCAGGCGTGAGATCTCGCACGACCCCGCGTCGAGGAGTATGAACGCTCAAGGTGGTAGTCAGCATGGGATCATCGTGCCAGCCGACTGTCCTTTCCGCCTGCTTCGGCGCTGACGCACGATGGTTCCGGCGTTGACGTGCGCCGATATCGACACTGACTTGGGTTGGGCACCCTCCTGGAGTAGGCTTGCCCGGTTAGTCGCCTGACTGTTCCCAGATAACCCTGGCCTTCAGCGGACGTAACACCCTGACCTCATTGTGCATTGATCCAACAACCTCCTAGGAGAACACCGTGGCTGCCACTTGCGATGTCTGCGGCAAGGGACCGAGCTTCGGTCACGCCATCTCGCACTCACACCGTCGCACCAAGCGTCGTTGGAACCCGAACATTCAGCGCGTCCGCGCGCTGGTCGGCCCCAACAACGCCACGCCGAAGCGACTGAACGTGTGCACGTCCTGTCTCAAGGCCGGCAAGGTCACGCGCTAGACCGTGACGGTTCGCGTTTAGCCACCGAAGTGGTCCCAACCACCTCCGGTTAACCGTTGTCCGGCCTCGAAGGCCCCGGCCCCAGAACTATCGCGTGGCAATACGTCCCCCAGGGTGAACCAGCCTACGGGGACGTTTTTGTGTGCAAACGTGCCCAGCAGCACGTGTTCCTCTCCGCCGGCGCGCACGCACGCTCCGCCAGCATCGGTCCCCAGCACGTCGGCGATGGGCCCGACCCACTGGCTGAGCACAGCGCTGTCGAGGTTGATGCGGACTCCGCTGGCGTGCGCCAATCGGTTAGCGTCACGCACGAGACCGTCGGAGACATCGATCAGCGAGGTCGCACCGGCTGCTGCAGCGATGGGCCCCTGCGTCAGATCGGGGTTCGGGCGACAGTGATACCCGACCCACTGACTGCATACCTGCGCGTGGTGCTCTATCGGGAACCAGCCCTCGTCGCCTCGACGCAATACCTCCAGACCGGCCGCCGAGCGTCCCAACGGCCCGGAGACGGCCAGCACCTGCCCCGGAGTTGCACCTGACCTCAAGACCGGGTCAGCACAGTCCGCACCCATGACGCCCAGCGCGGTCACCGACACGCTGACGTGGTCTTGGCTGGAACTTAGGTCACCTCCGGCCACGCTGACTCCCGCCGCGTGCGCCGTCCCCGCGATGCCGTCGATGAGGTCAACCACCCACTGGGTTGAGGTCGAGCCCGGTGCGACCAGCGTCACCAGCACCGCCGTGGGCACCCCGCCCATCGCCGCAATATCGGCAAGATTTTGCACCGTGACTTTGGCTCCAACGTCGGCGCCACTGGACCAACGATCGAGCCAGTCCTGGCCGCGCACCATCGTGTCGGTGGTCGCCAGCGTGCCTCCCGCTGCCCGCAGATATGCCGTGTCGTCGCCGGGCCCCACCAGCAGCGGTGATGGCTCGGGTGCGCCGTGGACCAAGCGGGCGAAGATCAGCGCCAAAACACCCGACTCCCCTAGTTCACCAATGCTCTCCGAAGACGTCGACGTGGCCACAGTCAGACACGGTAGCGTCACCTCCTCAACTCATACGTGGGAGGCACTATGGTTCACGCCTACATCCTGATCCAGACGCAGGTTGGCAAATCCTCGATGGTCGCCACCGCGATCGCTGACCTACCGGGGGTCACCATGGCCGAGGATGTGACCGGCCCCTACGACGTCATCGCGAGGATCGAAGCGCCCAGCATCGATGAGTTGGGCGCGCTGGTCATCGCCAAGATTCAAAACGTCCCCCACATCACCCGCACCACCACATGCACCGTCGTTCACGTCGTTTCCTGATCGTCAGCCTCGCGGCTATCTGCGGGCTCACCGCAGGATGCACCTCAGCGGTCAAGGCGGTGCCGTTCGACGGTGCCGACGGAAATGCGACCTGCCGACAAGTCGCCCAGCTATGGCCCACCACCGTCGCCGACCAGCCGCAACGTGTGACGGCGGTCGACACCGACACGGTCGCGGCGTGGGGCGATCCGGCGATCATTGCCCGGTGCGGCGCACCCATTGTCGGGCCGACCCAGGATCAGTGCTTAGACGTCGAAGGTATCGACTGGGTGGCTGTCCCGCTGGACGACGGCGTGCGGTTCACGACCTTTGGCCGCGACCCCGCCATCGAAGTCCTCGTCTCTAGCGCCTACGCCAGCGAGGCGCTCGTCATGCCCGCATTTGCCCAGGCCGCTGGGGTGATCCCCCAGACGCTGGGAGAGTGCACTTCTTAGCGAAGCCCCAGCGGCCGGGCTCGCGCCAACTCGATCAACTCGTGCACCAACTCGGGGTAGGTCATGCCGCTGGCCGCCCACACCTGGGGGTACATCGACCAGGGAGTGAACCCGGGCATGGTGTTGATCTCGTTGATCAGCACGTCGCCGTCGTCGGTATAGAAGCAGTCGACCCGAGCCAGCCCCTCGCACCCGGCTACTTCGAAGGCCCGGGCGGCGACCGATCGCACCTCTTCACGCACCGCAGCGGGAAGTTCGGCGGGGCAGCGCAAACGCACGCTAGCTTCGTCGAGATATTTGGCGTCGAAGTCGTAAAACGCGTGGTCACCGCCGACGGTGATCTCCCCGATCTCGCTGACTCGTGGCGGGTCTTCACGCCGGCCTTGCAAGACGCCGCATTCGACTTCTCTGCCGCTGATGGCAGCCTCCACGATGACCTTGGGGTCGTGCGTCCGGGCGCTCTCGATTGCTACCTCGAGACCGTCGGCGGTATCCACCTTGCTGATCCCCACCGAGGATCCTGCGCGGGCTGGCTTCACGAACACGGGAAAGGTCAACTGGGCGGCTCGGCTGAGGCAGTCTTCACGGCTGCGCCGCCAATCAAGGTCGGTGATGACGGCATAATGGCCCATCGGCAGCCCGGCCGAGGCAAAGAGAACCTTCATGATGTGTTTGTCCATCATCGCCGCTGAGGACAGCACCCCACAGCCGACGTAGCGCACGTCAGCCAATTCCAGCAGGCCTTGGATCGTCCCGTCCTCACCGAACGGACCGTGCAGCACCGGGAAGACCACATCGACATTTCCAAGCGAGCGCGGCACCTCACCGGGGCGTTGCACGGTGAACGCATGATCGCAGGCACCCAGCGGCAGCGCCACGTGGTCGTCACTGCCTTGCACAGCAGGCAATCTGCCGTCGATGATCTGCAGTGCGCCTGGATCGTCCGCGACCTGCACCCACTCCCCTGATCGAGTGATCCCGATCGGGACGACGTCGTAGACCTCCCGGTCGATGGCGGCTAAAACACTGGCCGCAGTCGCACAAGAAATGGCGTGCTCGGCTGAGCGCCCACCGAAGACCACGGCGACGCGTGGCCGGGGGTAGGCATGGCGGGACTGTGGGTCCGGAGTCATGGGCACCGACCCTACTGCCGCTCGTGCTTGCGAGCGCGCGACATCAGCGCGTCGGCAAGGAAACGCGGCTCAAGGTCGCCTTCGACCACCGCCACGACCCCTTCGCAGATGGGTACATCGACTCCGAAGCGGTGAGCCAACTCCACGACGGAGCGGGCCGACTTCAAGCCCTCGGCAGTCTGGTGCTTAATCGCGACCACGTCGGCCACGCTCAGACCCTGTCCCAGGGCCACCCCGACGGAGTGGTTGCGCGACAGCGGCGACATGCACGTGGCAATCAAGTCGCCCACCCCGGCTAGCCCCATCAGCGTGGCGGGGTCCGCACCCAGGGCACCACCGAGTCGCGCAGTCTCGGCCAGCCCGCGGGTGATGATGCTCGATTTGGTGTTGTCCCCGTAGCCCAACCCCTCAGCCATACCGACGGCCAGTGCCACAACGTTCTTGACCGCTCCACCGATCTCGGTGCCGACGACGTCGGTGTGGGTGTACGGCCTGAAGTAGGGAGCCGCGCTGGCCTCCGCGACGGTTTGGGCTGCGGCGTGATCGACGCCGGCGATAACACTGGCTGCGGGCTGCTTAGCCGCGATCTCACGAGAGAGGTTAGGCCCAGAAACCACCACGATTCGCTCCGGGTCGACGTGCCCGACCTCTGCGATCACTTGACTCATCCGCAGCCCCGTGCCCACCTCGATGCCTTTCATCAAGGAGACGACCACGGCCTCCTGCGGCAATAACGGCGCCCAGGTTTCGAGGTTAGACCGCAGCGTCTGTGACGGCACCGCCAGGATGACGATCTGCGCCCCGTCCACGGCGTGGGCCGGGTCAGTGGTGGCGCTGATCGCCTCCGGGAGATCTACGTCTTTGAGGTAGTCCGGGTTGCGGTGGGCGGCGTTGATCCCGTCACAGACGTGGGCTCGACGAGCATGAATGCGCACCGTCCCACCGGCATCAGCCACGATCGCGGCATACGCAGTGCCCCACGAGCCCGCTCCGAAAATGGCGGCCTGGGTCACAACTGTTCCCGCTTCGGCTGCTCAACGTTCGCCTGCTCAGCGGCGGCACGGTCGTAGAGTTCCTTGGGCATAGGCTCACCTCGCAGGTGGGCGACCTGCTCGGTGATGGACCACATCACGCGATTGCTCGCTTCGGCCATGGCTGAGGCGGTCTTGGCTCGCCCATAGAGGTCGGACAGGTCGACCGGCGGTCCGACTCTGAGTTGGACGGTGTGCCGCTTCAGAAGCCCGGTGGGTTTGCGAGCGTAAGGGGGAAGCACTTTTTGTGGTCCCCACTGACCGATCGGTATGACGGGCGCTCTCGTAGCCAAGGCGAGTCGCCCAATCCCCGTGTGTGCTTTCATCGGCCACAACGACGGCTCACGGGTCAACGTACCTTCGGGCATGATCACCACGCACTTGCCATCCTTCACCGCTTGCTTCGCCGCTACGAGCGCGTCGCCAGCGCGGCGCGTGTTGCGGTAGACGGGCACTTGGCCCAGTTTGGGCAGGGCCTTGCCGAGGACGGGTATCTCGAACAGCGTCGACTTCGCCAGGAACATCGGCGGGTAACCGTGGTCGACCAAGAAGTGAGCCGTCGTGAAGGGATCGAGGTAGGAGAGGTGGTTGACGGCGACGATGAATCCGCCGCTGGTGGGCAGATGCTCGGCCCCCTGCCAGTCCTGAGAGGTAAAAAGCGCTAACGGTGGGCGCATCACCGCGACCGCCCAGCGGTAGGTCCGGGGGGCAGGGGTACGTTGCGGATGACGCTTCACGCCCGCCATCTTGTCATTGTGCGGGACTCGATGGGCCAAAATGGCTGCGTGTCCGGTGATCGAGGGTGGCAGCTGGTGGTGCCCATCAAGCGCGCCGAATGGGGCAAGTCTCGCCTCGTTCCTCCACCCGGCGTCACCCGCCCTGAATTGGCTCGTGCCATGGCCTGTGACGCGCTTTCGGTCGCGGCTCAGGTGCTCGGAGGCGGCGCGGTGTTGGTGGTGACCTCCGACGAGCCGATGCGCGAGTATGCCAAGTCGCTGAGTATGGCCACTCTCAGCGACCCAGGGGGTGGGCTCAATGCCGCGATATCTGCCGGCCTAGCGCTCGCGCAGTCTCCGGCTTTGGCCGTACTGCTGCCCGATGTGCCTGCCCTGAAGACCCACGAGTTGCACCGCGCCCTCCAGCGCAGTGCGACCCACTGCGTAGCGTTGGTCGCCGACCACAGCACCAGCGGCACCTGCCTGCTCACCAGCACTGAAGGCACCCTGTTGCCGCAGTTTGGTGCGGACTCGGCGCGCCGCCATCAGGACGTCTTGGATGCGGCGCTCCTCGGGGTCTATGCGCCGGGGCTGCGCCAGGACGTCGACACCGCAGAAGACCTGACGAGCGCCGTCTCGTTGGGTGTTGGCCCAGCCACAAGAGCCCTCCTGGAACGATGACCGGCAGCGGTCGTCTTAGGCTGTGACGATGCAAGCCACGGTCCACCGTTTCGACCCCAACTCGGGCTCCGGCGAAGTCATCCGCGACAACGGAACTCTCGTGCGCTTTGCGCCTTCCGTTTTTGCTGCTAGCGGCCTGCGCCACCTTCGCGTCGGCCAGCGCCTTAGCCTCGACATTGATTCCGCCTCTGCGACCGACCCAGAGAACGATTCCGTTCCCCAGGTGCTGCGAATGTGGATCGTCGGAATCGGGGATGACCAGACCATTGCTTAGATAACCACTTTTTTACCCTATCGCCCTTATTATGGGACGGCGTTTCCTATCGGGTCGATCTCTTGACCTTCACTTGACTCGAACGGTAGAGACCGAGCAACACTTTAGCTGTTCCCACGTTTTATACGGCAATAGGTCGCACCGTTACGCCACTTAGGCGCCGGCCCCATTCCCCACTCGAACGCCCGCCATGCCGCTCGACGGCAATGCTGACGGGTCGGTCACCACGCGCTTGAAGTAGGTGCCTGGGCGGAACCTCGGGGCGCTCGTGGCGTCGATCGGCACGGGGGCTCCGGTGCGCGGGTTACGGCCCGTCCGAGGGGCGCGGTCAATGCGCTCAAAAGTGCCGAAGCCTGTGATCCCCACGCTTCCCCCATCCGCGACCTCACGCAAGATAGCATCAACGATGACTTCAATAGCCGTCGTAGCTTCTTGGCGCCCACCTAGTTCTTGCGAAATTCTCTCAATGAGATCAGCCTTGTTCATGTTGCCCTTTCTTATGCGGACACGTACCCCTCGCGGCGTGAAGGCGTTACGGAAGATGTCCGACATGAAGGCTAGGCTCTATTACACAATTAGTCTACCTAGTGCGTGGTCCGGTTCTTTTACCGCACATGCAAAACGGCCCCCGATCATTGATCGGGGGCCGTTTTCCTTTTGTAGCCCCGACGGGATTCGAACCCGCGCTACCGCCTTGAGAGGGCGGCGTGCTAGGCCGCTACACAACGGGGCCAAGGGATGTTGGTTAGGTTCAACCAAGCGCGCTTCGTCGCGGCGTCATCGCCACTCCTTAGCGCTGGGGTACCAGGACTCGAACCTAGACTAACTGAACCAGAATCAGTCGTGCTGCCAATTACACCATACCCCATAGGTTTACACCGGCATCGTGCGCTCCAGTGGACCGAGGAGAGACGATACCGCCCCGTGAGGGAGCGCCCAAATCGTCTCCACGATTCGCCCTGGTCAGCCCCTGGATGCCCTAACCTGAGCGAGTAGTTGCGCCAGGCGCTGCATTGTCGAAGCCTTCCCCAAGATCTCCATCGACTCGAAAAGAGGCGGGGATACACGCTGACCCGAGATTGCCGTGCGCAGCGGCCCGAAGGCGAGCCGCGGCTTGATCGCCAAGCCGTCCACGATGGCCTCACGCAGCGCCGCTTCGATGCGCTCACTGCGCCAGGCCGCGCCCTCGCCCAACGGCTGCCCCACGGTGTCCGAGAAGGGCGCCAAGGCTGTCATCGCAGCCTCCAGCACGTCGGCGGCAGATTCCTTGAGTTGGCCGAACGCGTCTTCGGCGATCGCCAGGTCGGCGTCAGCGGTGAAGAAAGGTGCCACCATCGGCGCAGCCTCGGCCAGCACCTGGACGCGGGTCTGCACCAACGCAGCGATCTGCAGCAGGACCGCCGATTGGGCGCTGGTGGCCGGCGTGGGCATCGCCGCGGCATCCTGCATAGCGGGCAGCAATCGAGCCGCGAAGTCGGCCCGTTCGAGCATGCGAATGTGCTCAGCGTTGATCGCCTCAGCTTTGGTCTGGTCCCACCGTGCCGGGTTGGGATTCACCTGCCCGATCTCGAACGCCGTCAGCAACTCCGATGGAGTGAAGACGTCCCGGTCGCCACCAATCGCCCATCCCAGCAGCGCCAAATAGTTGATCATCCCCTCGGGCAAGAACCCGCGCTCGCGGTGCAGGAAGAGGTTAGACGCCGGATCGCGCTTGGACAACTTGCGGTTGCCCTCCCCCAGCACGAGCGGCAGGTGACCGAAGGTCGGCACCGCAGCTGCCTCGCCGATGGCGATCAACGCGCGATAGAGAGCGATCTGGCGCGGCGTGGACGACAGCAAGTCTTCGCCGCGGATGACGTGGGTGATCCCCATCGCGGCATCGTCGACCGGGTTGACCAAGGTGTAGAGCGGCTTCCCGCCGGTCCGCATGATGACGAAGTCGGGAACGACACCGGCAGCAAACGTGACCTCGCCACGCACCAGGTCATCAAAGGTGATGTCTTCGTCCGGCATACGCAATCGCAGCACTGGTTCTCGACCTTCGGCGCGGTAGGCAGCGCGCTGGCTGTCGCCCAGATGTCGGTCGTAGTTGTCGTAGCCCAGTTTGGGATCCCGTCCGGCCACTCGGTGACGCTGCTCGACCTCTGCAGGCGTGGCGAACGATTCGTAGGCGTATCCCGCCTCCACCAGGGCCGTAGCCACTCGACGGTGACTTTCGGCACGCTCACTCTGTCGGTAGGGGCCGTAGGGGCCGCCCACCCCGGGGCCTTCGTCGTAGTCCAAGCCCAGCCAGCCCAGCGCATCGATTAACTCGTCGAAGGACGTCTGGGAGTCGCGGCTGGCGTCGGTGTCCTCGATCCGGAAGACGAACGTACCGCCGTGGTGGCGGGCAAAGGCCCAGTTAAACAGCGCCGTGCGGGCCATCCCGACGTGCGGAGTGCCGGTCGGCGAGGGCGCAAAGCGAACGCGCACGTCGGCACCTACGACGGGCTGGGATTCGGCGGCGGGTGTGGGTGCGGAATGGGTCGTCATGATGCGTCCCAGACTAGATGATCTCAGTCGTCCATCAGGGCCAGCGTGATTCCTTCTTGCAACCAGGACAGGAAGTCGTAGTAGGCCATCTGCTGGACCCGGACCGGGTCCAACTCATCGCTCGTCGAGCCGCCCTGAGCTGCCTTGCGGAGTTCATCATGCAGCGCGCTGGAGTCCTCGTCGGTGCGAAGGTCCAAGCGCTCCCCCAACACCAAGCGCACGTCCGTCAAGGCGATGGCCAGCGCTTGAGCTTGGCCGTTGTCGAGGGTGATTCTGGTCCCTTCCCCCTGCCCCAAGGCGGCGATAGCGGCATCGAGGTTACGCGTTTTACGCTGCCGCAGCGAGTGCTCCGTCAGCGATCTGAACTCGGCGGCCTGGTCTTTGTCGCTGCGGTGGGCCGATGGAAGTAGCCGAAGCAACGCAGGGTCTTCGGGCTCCAGCGGCGCAGCGTCCGAGGCGCCCATGCCCGCGATCAGGTCCATCAACGGGTCACCGGTCTCCGCATGGGTCGGCGCGACGAAGTCGCGCGTCTGCTGCAGCAACTGCACCACGACGTCGACCTCGGAGGCGTCCATTCGTCCGACGATCCGGCCCTTCTTGCGGGCGAAGGCCTTAGCCATTTAGTCGTCCTTCTGAAAGGTGGCCCACAGACCGTAGCCGTGCATGGCTTCGGTGTCGGCTTCCATCTTTTCGCGCGCACCGGTCGAGACCACCGCTCGCCCCAACTCATGAACGTCACGCATGAGCGTCTCGGCCTGACGCCGCGGGTAGCCGAAGTGGTTTTGCAGCACCCACGTCACGTACGACATAAGGTTGACCGGGTCGTTCCACACCAGGGTCACCCACGGCGTGTCCGCTTCAGGTCGCTCCAAAACGGCAACATCGCTGCTGCGTTCAGGGGTGGCCGCGGGGCCACCAGGCGGCTGCGAGGACTGCGGTACAAGATCTGACACGCAGACCACTCTAAAGTGCCTGCCATGACCGCACCCAGTTCTGCACTGCTGACCGACCACTACGAATTGACGATGCTGCAGGCCGCGCTCACGACCGGGCACGCGTCTCGCCCGTGCGTTTTCGAGGCGTTTGCTCGCCGCCTTCCCTCCGGTCGACGGTATGGCGTTGTGGCCGGGACCGGGCGTATCTTGGAGGCGCTGGAGCAGTTCAGGTTCGGCGCTGAAGAGATCGCATTCTTGGCCGAGGCCGGGGTGGTCAATCAGCAGACCCTGGATTACCTCGCGACCTACCGCTTCAACGGCAACATCTGGGGGTATGCCGAAGGCGAGTGCTACTTCCCCGGCTCGCCGCTGATGATCATCGAGTCGACTTTCGCCGAGGGCGTCATCCTCGAAACCCTGATCCTCTCGATCCTCAACTACGACTCCGCCGTCGCATCCGCCGCCTCACGCATGGCTTCGGCCGCTGAGGGTCGGGCCTGCGTGGAGATGGGCTCGCGGCGCACCCACGAGCAGTCGGCGGTGGCGGCCGCGCGTGCGGCATACATCGCGGGGTTCACCAGCACGTCGAATCTTGAGGCCGGGCGACGTCACGGCGTGCCCACACTAGGCACTGCCGCGCACTCGTTCACGTTGCTCCACGACGACGAGCGGGCCGCCTTTGCCTCGCAGTTGGCTAGCCTAGGGACGGATACGACGCTGTTGGTGGACACCTACGACATCACCACCGGGGTGAATCTGGCCGTCGAGTTGGCGGGGACATCGCTGGGGGCGGTGCGCCTCGACTCCGGCGATCTGGTCTCGGGGGCACGCGAGGTCCGCACACAACTGGACGCCCTTGGCGCGACAAAGACTCGCATCGTGGTGACCTCCGACCTCGACGAGTACGCGATCGCTGCGCTGCAGGCTGCCCCTGTCGACGTCTACGGGGTCGGCACGAAGGTCGTCACCGGCTCAGGTGCCCCGGCGGCTGGGATGGTCTACAAACTGGTGGCCCGCCAGAACGACGCCGGCCAGATGGAGGGCGTCGCCAAAGTCAGCAAGGACAAAAAGTCGATCGGTGGCCGCAAGTACGCGCTGCGCAGACGCAACAGCACCGGAGTCGCCCAAGAAGAGGTGGTCGGCATCAACCAAACCCCCATCGACGATGGCGACGACCGGGATCTGTTGGTGCACTTGGTGCGCCACGGGGAGGTGGTGTTCGCCACCGACGCTGCGACGGCGCGAGAGCGGCACGCAGCGTCACGAGCTGAGCTGCCCACCCGGGCTATGCGAATGTCGGACGGCGACCCTGCCCTACCGACCACATACCTGGACTAGCTCGGCGGGAGCCCCGCCCTGCCCCCGCCGTGCACGGCGGCGGCTTTTCGTTAGGGTTCTTACCATGACGAAGGCACTGGTGATCGTGGATGTTCAGTACGACTTTTGCGAAGGAGGGTCGTTGGCCGTCGCGGGAGGCATAGACGTCGCGCGCAAGATCAGCGAGCACGTTGCCCATCACCGCGACGAGTATGTCGCCATAACCGCCACCGCCGATTGGCACATCGACCCGGGCGCCCACTTCTCCCCCGACCCGGATTTTAGCGACTCGTGGCCGGTCCACTGCCAGGTGGGCACGCAGGGTTCGCAGTTCCGCCCCGAGCTTGAGGGTGCCTTGGAGCACGTCCACGCCGTGTTCCGCAAAGGTGAATACGTCGCGGCCTATAGCGGCTTCGAAGGCAGCACCGACGTCGATGGCGAGACGGTGCAACTCGCCGCCTGGCTGCGGGACCAGAACGTCGACGAGGTCGACGTGGTCGGCCTCGCAACCGACCATTGCGTCAGAGCGACGGCCCTCGACGCTGCCCGCGAGGGCTTCGCGACCAGCGTGCTGCTCCACCTCACCGCAGGGGTCGAGGCCGAGAGCACCGCGCTGGCGCTCGAACTTCTGAGCGAAGAAGGCGTCGTGCTGGTCTAACCTTTATGCACCACATTGGTCTTGGCGGCCTTGTCGTTCAGAGACTGCTTTTGGGCATCCCACAACGGCCACAGGCCGTTGACGATCTGGAACAGGGTGCCGGCAAGACCCACCGCCGGGACGGCTCCGAGCAGGGACGGCCCGTGCCACACCAGGCCTCGAATACCGCTGGTGCTCCAGGTCAGCGGGCCGGGCTCGTCCCTGAGTCGAACGCGCAAACCGAGCGCCAACTTACCTGGGGTAGCCGCAAATCGCTTCAAGAACAGGATTTCGTACACCAGACTCAGCACTGCAGTTGTCAACCCCACGCGCACGGACTGTGCCGCAATGTCGTTCACGAGGCCGTCAAGGTCCGCGTTGCTTTGGGTCGATTCCGCAGCGTTGATCGTCGCTTCGACGAACCGTTGAACGGTGTCCAGAAAGTCTGGGGCCACCACCGGTATCAACGCGTAGGTCAGCACACTGATCAAGATGGCGTCGAGGATCCTAGCGAAGAAGCGCCGCCACCAACCGGCGACCGGCTGGCCGTCCGGTGTTTGCGGCTGATTGCTGTCCTCGAACCCGCCACCGGGCATCGACTGGTGCTCCGTCGACGAGCGGTAACTACGCGAGGCTGGCTGCTGGGGCGATCCGCCGTAGGCGCTCTGTTCGTCCATCCGCGCATTGCGGGTCTGGTCCAGATTCGGGCGCTGTCGAGGGCTGGTGTGGTTGGTCCAGGCAACCCCGTCCCAATAGCGCAGGACCTGAATGTCTTGCGGGTCGTCGTACCACCCGGGCTGTTGGCTCATGGGGGCCACTCTTTCACAGGGCGATGCCGATGTATTTGATGTCGAGGTACTCCTCGATACCGACCGATCCACCCTCCCGGCCGAGCCCTGACTCTTTAACCCCCCCGAAGGGCGCGTAGGGATTGGAAACCACTCCCTGGTTGAGCCCGACCATGCCAGCATCGATGCGCTCAGCGACGCGCAACGCTCGGCGCAGGTCGTTGGTAAAGACGTAGGCCACCAGTCCGTATTCGGTGTCGTTGGCGTGGTCCACAGCCTCGTCTTCGGTCTCAAAGGCCATCAGCGCAGCAACCGGCCCAAAGATTTCCTCTTTGGCCATCCTGGCCGACGGCGAGACGCCGGTCAGCACCGTCGGTGGGTAGTAGTAACCCGGCCCGTCCGGACGCTGCCCGCCGGTATGAACGCGCGCGCCGCGGTCGACGGCATCCTGCACCAACTCGTGCACACTGGTCTGCGCCTTGTCGTCAATGAGCGGACCGACCTGGCTGTCTTCGGCGGTGCCGTCACCGACGGTGAGCGCCGCCATTTTCTCGGTGAGTTTGCTTGCGAAGTCGTCCATCACGGCCGACTCCACAAAGATGCGGTTGGCGGCAGTGCACGCCTCCCCCATGTTGCGCATCTTGGCCTGCATACACCCCGCAACCGCCTCGTCGATGTCGGCATCGGCAAACACCAGGAACGGGGCGTTGCCGCCGAGTTCCATGGACGTGCGCAGCACCTTCTCGGCGCTCTGCTTCAGCAAGACCTTGCCCACGCCGGTCGAGCCGGTGAACGACAGTTTGCGGGCAATACCGGAGGTGATCAGGGGTTCCATCACCGCACCCGAGGTGCTGGTCGGGATGATGTTTACTACGCCGGCGGGCACGCCCGCTTCGGCGAGGATGCCGGCCAGAGCAAGCATCGACAGCGGCGTCTGCTGCGCGGGCTTGAGCACGCTGGTGCAGCCGGCCGCGAGCGCGGGGCCCAACTTGCGGGTGCCCATCGCCATCGGGAAGTTCCAGGGGGTGATCAGCAGGCACGGGCCGACCGGCTGACGCGTCACGATGAAACGCGCTCCACCTTGCGGCGATGGCTGGTAGCCGCCGGCTCCACGCAGTGCCTCCGCAGCAAAGTGCCGGAAGAACTCTGCGGCGTAGGTAATCTCTCCCGCCGACTCAGCCAGCGGTTTGCCCATCTCCAAGGTCATCAGCAGGGCTAGGTCGTCTTTACGCTCGATCATGAGTTCGAAGGCGCGCAGGAGGATGCCGTGTCGCACTACCCCGGTCGTCGCCGCCCAGTCAGCTTGGGCGGCTGCCGCTGCCTCTAACGCGCGCATGCCGTCGCCGGGGCTGGCGTCCGCGACGGTGCACAACACCTCTTCGGTGGCCGGGTTGAACACCTCAAGGGTCGCGCCGCCTTCGGCGTCCACGAACTGACCGTTGATGAACAGTTGGTTCGGCGACTGCTCCAGCAGGGAGACCGCTCGACCATTGTTGGCACCCATTTTTTCCTCCACACACCATTCGCGGTCCGCGCAGGGGGCGGGACCATGTCAGGGTCATCGTGACCCGTTATCGCCGCGGCCGCAACGCGCGCTGCCCTGCCTTACTCGTGCGATCAGCTCCCCTACCGACTTACCCCTTGGTCGCTCGCTCTCCTCGCTCAAGGCGAATCACGTGCTGAACGGCGTTGATCAATGCTAGGTGGGTGAAGGCTTGAGGGAAGTTACCCAGGTGGGCACCACTGTCGGCGTCGATCTCTTCGGCATACAACTCAAGTGGGCCGCTCAACGAAAGCAATTTGGCGCAGAGCCTGCGCGCGCGCTCCAATTCACCGATCTCGCACAAGGCGCTGACCAGCCAGAACGAGCAGATCGTGAAGGTGCCTTCCTCGCCTTCGAAACCGTCGTCGGTCTCATCCACCTTGTAACGCATGACCAGTCCGCCGACCGTCAGCTCATCAGCGATGGCTAGCACGGTGGCCCTGATTCGTTCGTCGTCAGCGGGCAAAAAGCGCAACAGAACCGCTAGTAGCAGGGAAGCGTCGAGGGCGTCGGTGCCGTAGTACTGGGTGAACACGCCGCGCTTGTCGACGCCGTGCTCTAAGATGTCGGCCTTCATCTCGTGCGCTGCTTTGGTCCACTTTTGGGCGCGCTCGTGCTCCCCGTAGAGCTCAGCGAGGTGACTTCCACGGTCGGCCGCGACCCAACACATGATCTTCGAGGAGGTGAAGTGCTGGAGTTCTCCGCGCACCTCCCAAATCCCAGCGTCTTTGTCCTTCCAGTTCTTGATCGCCTGCTCGACCTGCGTCTCTAGGATGGGCCAGACCCGGCTATCCAGGTGGTCTGCAGACTTGATGTGGAGGTAGACCGAGTCCAGCAGCGCACCCCACACGTCGTGCTGCTTTTGTGAGTACGCGGCGTTGCCGATTCGCACGGGGCGTGAGTCGGCATACCCGGGGAGGTGGTCGAGCTCTTCCTCGGTGAGTTCTCGCTCGCCGCCGATTCCGTACATGATCTGCAGGTCCTTGTCGCCACTGGCCACATCGGCGATGAACGCGAAGAAGTCCAGCGCCTCCCAATCGAAACCGAGCGAATAGAGGCCCCACAGGGCAAACGTCGCGTCTCGGATCCAGGTGAACCGGTAGTCGTAGTTCCGCCCGCCGCCGATCGTCTCCGGCAAGGAAGCGCTGCCTGCGGCGGCAATCGCCCCGGTAGGCGCGTAGGTCAAACCCTTTAGCGTCAGCGCGCTGCGTTGCAAGTACGTGCGCCACGGGTGGTCGGGGAAGGTTCCCCTGGCCAGCCAGTGCTGCCAGTGGTGGGCGGTGTAGACCTGGCGCTTGTAAGCGTCTTCGAAGTCCATCGGTGGCGGCGCGCCGTTCCAGGACAAGGCGACGTATCGCTGCTCTCCCGATTTGAGCAGCGTGCGGCTTTGCGCTTGGCCGCCCTCAAAACCCATCCGCATATCCGAGGTCAACGTCAACTCCAGGTCGATGCCCTCGTCGTCCGTGGCGGTTGCTACCGCTTGGTTGTAGGAGTCGTCGCTGTAGGTCCAGGTCACGCGCGCTCGGCCGTAGTCGAGCACCGGCTCACAGTCCATCGTGGTCTGCACTTCTCCCGACACGCAGCGGATGGTGCGCAGCAGGGTGTGCTCCGCTTCGTAGTCGGTCGGGGTGCGCTTGTAGGTGTTGGAGCGGTCCTCGCGGTGGTGCCACGGGCCGATCAGCAGCACGTCGCGCACGATCATCCAGCCCGTATCGGTGCCCCAACTGGTCTCCAGCACCATGGTCCCGGGCAGGTATCGGCGGGCGGCCGGGACGCGCGCGTCGGTGGGCGAGAGCCCGAAGGATCCGGCGTGGCGGCCTAGCACGCGACCGAAGGTGCTCGGGGCGTCGAAACGCGGGATGCACATCCAATCGATCGATCCGCCGGGAGAGACCAGGGCGGACACTTCGCCATCGCTAAGGAACGCATAGTCGCCGATCGGCACGTCACCGTGACCGTCGTAGGTGCCGGGAGTCGGGGCTTGGCTCATCCCCGCACTATGGCGCTACCTCGTTCTCCTGGCAACCGGGCGGCATACTCTGTCCCAGGCTATGACCTGTGCCACTAATATGGCTCCGGCGAGATAAGGCACCACGCAACCGAAAGGACGAGTTGTATGCGGATCGGCATTCTGACCGGTGGGGGCGATGTCCCAGGGCTCAATCCGTGCATCAAAGCGGTGGTCAACCGAGTGCACGAGGCGGGTCACGAGGTTGTCGGCATCCGGCGCGGTTGGGGCGGGCTGGCGACCACGAACTTGGATGATCCGGCCACGATTGAGGCGAACTTCGTCACCTTGGACCCGGTGAAGGTGCGCACGGTCGACCGCAGCGGCGGGACGTTCTTGCACTCCTCCCGGACCAACCCGGGCAAGATGCCGACCAAAGATGTGCCTGATTTCTTGCTCGACCAGGCCGAGGGCGACGGGCCGCACGACTTCACCGGGCACGCGCTGAAGGTCCTGGAGCACATGGGCATCGACGTGCTCATTCCGATCGGCGGCGACGACACCCTGTCCTACGGGTTGCGGATGCACCAGGAGGGCGTGCCGACGATCGCCATCCCCAAGACGATGGACAACGACGTGCACGGCACCGACTACTGCATCGGCTTCTCCACCGCCATCACCCGCGGGGTGCAGTTCATTCACAACTTGCGGACCTCCACCGGGTCGCACGAGCGGATCGCCGTCGTTGAGCTTTTTGGCCGCTACTCCGGGGAGACGTCCCTGATTACGGCCTACCTTGCTGGGGTTGATCGTGCGCTGATTTCTGAAGTGCCGTTCGACATCGACCGGCTGTGCGAGTTGCTGGTCGCCGACAAGGGTCGCAATCCCAGCAAGTATGCGATGTGCACGATCTCTGAAGGCGCCACCATCTCCGGCGGCGAAATGAGCCTCTCCGGGGAGGCCGACGCCTACGGCCACCGCAAATTGGGCGGGATCGGCCAGATCACCGGTGAGCTCATCAAGGAGCGCACCGGCCAAGACATCGTCTACCAGCAGGTGGGCTATCTGATGCGCTCAGGAAGCCCGGACTCCTTGGACCTCATGGTCGCCACCAACTTCGCGGTCATGGCCGCCGATCTGGCGCTCGACGGGTCCACGGGCCGGATGGTGGCGCTGCGTAACGGCACGTACTCTTCGGTGCCGATCTCGGTCACCGGCGAAGGCGTCAAGCGGGTCGACATCGACGAACTCTACGACCTACAGAATTACCGCCCCAAGGTGCGGCACGTGCGTGGAAAGCCGATGTTCTTGTACTGATCGGTGGGCGGTCGCGGTCTGTCCCGCCGCCTCGCCCGTCGAAAGCGGCAACAGGGTTCATGTGATCCCTGTGGCCGCTTTTGTCCGGCGTGTCGTCGGCACAGAAGCGGCCCTACCCCCAGGAGCCGACGTGAGGAAGGAGTTTCTGCATCGCCTCAACGATGGCTTGGGCTTTGATCACGTCCTCGGCCGTGTCGCTAGAGGTGACTGCTGGGCTATCGAGTCGAGGATAGTCAGCCTCGTTTCGGGTGCGACGCAGCCGCCCGAAAGGCTTGATGACGCTGCTTGATCTACCCAGTTGATGCCCTATGGCTGCTTGCACCGCGATATGACCGCCCCGGCTCGTAGCGCGAAGACCCTGAGCGGCCAGGACGGCCGCCAACGACTTGCGCGCTGCTGAATACAGCAAGTCATAGGCACCCGAGGGATCGTCTTCGGCCAGCGCGTTGGCCGATCGAAGATGACGGTGTGCCTCCACGAGCAAACGCTCAGCGTTGGTGGATGAGGGGGTCACCAATTCCAGATCTCCGCTTGCGATCATGGCCAAGATGTCGCTGGCCCCCGTCTCCCAGCGAGTCACGGAAGGTCATTTCGCAACAGCGAGACTAGCGGGCGCGAGGTAACCGTCGCCTTGAAAGAATCGTCCGAGGACGAGTCCCAGACTTCTGGCCGCACTCTGCGGATGCTGACCTCGCGGCCCAACTGCCGTCCGGACTCTGCGGCGACGTCATCCAGCACGTCAAAGTCGCTAGTACCGATGACCAGAACGTCGACGTCATCGGGAACGGGACCAGGAACGTCGCTATGCCGCGCCGCCCATGAGCCGTAGATGTATGCGTCTCTAATCCCCTCCACGTCGCCCAGCATCTCGCGCAGCACCGGGATGGGGCCAAAAGTTACCGCCATCAGACGCGACAATGGGTCGAACACGACATTCTCAGTGTCGGCCTGTACAAACCTCGTGTTCCCTACCCGGCGCTCTTTGACGAAACCGGCGGCACTGAGTCGATCAACTTCTCTCATGACGGTGGCTACAGAAACGCCAACGGCTTCGCTGATGTCGGTGAGCGAAAACGACTGTCCGGGGTGCAGCATGATCCATGCGGTGACGTCGCCTTGCGCTCGCGACCTGAGCAGGGGCAGGAGGGCGGGCGACGCGCTTTTCATAAAACGCACTCTAGTTGATGTTTTACGAAAAGCATCCGCTCAATGACAACTATCGGCGACCGACGAACCACTTTCGGAGGGTCTCGATCCGCTCTTGCACCTGGTCACTGTGGGCGGTGGCAAGTTCTGGCCCACCACAGGTTCGTCGCAACTCGGCGTGCACGATGGCGTGCGACTGCCCAGATTTCCGGGCGTATGCAGACACGAGCGTGTTCAGTTCTTTGCGGTGTTCGGCGAGGGCTCGGTGAGTCGCCACGCGGGCCGCCGCCTCACGCCCGCCACCGGTGCGGACCTGCTTGCTTTGACGATCCCGTAGCACGTGCGCGACCTGGTCGGGCTCCAACAGCCCCGGCAGGCCGAGATAGTCCTGCTCCTCATCGCTGCCCGGTAACGCGCCCAGGCCAAACTGCTCAGCGTCAAAGAGCACGTGGTCGAACTGGGCGTCGGACTCCAGCGCCTCGAAGGTGCCTCCCGTGTCGAGCCCCTTCTCCCCCGCAGCCGCCGCCGGGAGCAGGCCGTCCTCGGCCGACCACACGTCGTCGTCCTCGCGGTTGGCGGGCCGGTCCAAAGCGTGGTCGCGCTCGACCTCGAGGTTGCCCGCGTGCGTCAAGATGGCGGGCACGCTCGGCAAAAACACGGACGCCGTCTCACCGCGTCGCCGGGCACGCACCAACCGTCCAACGGCCTGGGAGAAAAACAGTGGTGTGGAGGTCGAGGTCGCGTAGACGCCTACGCACAACCGTGGCACGTCAACGCCTTCGGACACCATTCGCACCGCGACCATCCACCGCGATTCGCTGGCCCCAAACTCCTCGATCCGGCGCGAGGCCCCGGCGTCGTCGGAGAGCACCACCGTGACCTTCTCCCCGCAGATGGCCTCGAGTTGCTTGGCGTAGGCCCGGGCGTTGGCTTGGTCGGTGGCGATGACCAAGCCGCCGGCGTCGTGCACGTGGCGGCGCACCTGCGTCAGCCGCGTATTGGCCGCCGCCAAAACGGCGGGTATCCACTCGCCCTTGGGCTCAAGCGCGGTGCGCCAGGCTTGGGCGGTGACATCCTTGGTGACTGCTTCGCCCAGTCGAGCGTGGATCTCGTCGCCGGCCTTGGTGCGCCACCGCATACCCCCGCCGTAGGCCAAAAACAGAACGGGCCGCACGACCCCGTCGCGCAACCCTTCGCCGTAGCCATAGGTGTAGTCCGCCTGCGAGCGCAGGATGCCTTGTTCGTCCATCTCGTAGCGCACGAACGGGATGGCGGCGGTGTCCGAGCGAAACGGTGTGCCGGTGAGCGCCAGGCGTCGGGTGGCGGGCTCGAAGGCTTCACGGATGGCGTCGCCCCAAGACATCGCGTCCCCGCCGTGGTGGATTTCGTCCAAGATCACCAAGGTAGGCGCAGCTTGGGTTCTAGCCCGGTGCAGTAGCGGTTTGCTGGCCACCCCGGCGTAGGTCACCGCGATGCCCTGGAACTCAGCACCGTGCCGGCCTTGGTTGTTGCTGAAGGTGGGGTCGATGTTGATCCCGACCTTCGCGGCAGCGTCGGCCCACTGGGTGCGCAGGTGCTCGGTAGGGGCCACGACCGTGACCCGCTCGATCTGGCCGCGGTCCATCAGTTCGGTGGCGACACGCAAAGCGAACGTGGTCTTGCCCGCCCCTGGGGTCGCGACCGCCAGGAAGTCTCGCGGCCGGTCGGCGAGGTAGATCGCCAGCGCGTCGGCTTGCCAGGCGCGCAACTTCTCGGCGGTTCCCCACGCGGCCCGCTCGGGATAGGTCGGGGAAAGGTGGGACGCTGCTGAGGTGCTCATCGCCACCCAGGATAGGCAATAGTGTCCGGGGACATGCCCGGACGACAGGGGTATGCAGTCTGGGCGGTAGCCGTGCTAACGGGTGTCGAGTGCGTACTCAGTTTCCTACTCGCCGCCGTCTTGGGGAGCCCGAAGACCTTCGTAAATCTCCTTGCAGGTGGGGCACACCGGGAACTTCTTGGGGTCGCGACCCGGTGTCCAGACCTTGCCACAGAGGGCCGTTACCGGCTCCCCCGACATGGCGCTCTCCATGATCTTCTCTTTGCGGACGTAGTGCGCTAAGCGCTCGTGGTCCCCGGGCTCACTGATCTCCGGGGCGACGCGGGTGTCTTCGCGCTCTAAGAGGCCGGTAGAGGTACCGGGGGTATCCGGGGCCTGCGGTGAATCAAGAGGCTGGCCCATTGAGGTCATCACTGCGTCCATCCGTTGATTCTACGACCTGCTTGCCGAGCGCCTCGGCCTTGGCGCGATCCCGACTCTTAGTTGGCCTCCGGGTCGTCGGTGTAGGTCGACAGCCACGCCACCGAATTTCGCTGACGGACCACCACGTCGTGCCACAAGGTGTCGGCTACGTCCCCGAAGGCATCGCCGGGCTCGGCGTCGACCACTTGCCAGGCTCCGGCGTCGATCTCCTCGCTGAGTTGGCCCGGCGTCCACCCGGCATACCCCACGAAAACGCGCATGGCTTGGCATTGCGGGACGATGACTTCAGCGGGTGCGTCGAGGTCGAGCAGTCCCACGTCCTTGCCGATGACCTCAACGCCGATGAGGGTGTCACCACCGTTTCGACCATCGCTACCGCCGCGCAATCGCACCAGACCCATCGCCGTGTCCATGCCCACGGGGCCGCCCTGATAAAGGGTCGCGGGAGGCGACACGTGCTCGTGCCACTGCGGCAAGACGGCGTCGACCCCAGCATCTAGCGGTTTGTTGAGGACCACACCCTGGGTTCCCTCATCGCTGTGATTGAGGATCAGCACCACTGAGCGGTCGAAGAAATCGTCTAGAGCGGGAGTGGCTACCAACAGGCGGCCTATTACTCGCCCATCTGCAGACGTCATCAAGCCCCCTTCCCCGCGATTCGGGGCCGGTCGATCCTCCATTGACGCACCGCAGCCACACCCACCACGATACCGATGAGGTCGGCCACCGCGTCCCACGCGTCGACCTGGCGAGTCGCGGTCAGCACGCCTTGCAACGGCTCACTGATCAGCGCGTGGATCACGAGGATGAGCAAGGCCCAACGCCACCTCAACACAGCAGCCAGGGCCGCCGGGGTGGCAAACATGGCCGCGTGGGCGAGTTTGTCGGCATACGGCAAACTCGCTCCGGACCCGGGTGTGATGACGTAGAGCGCGTAAACCTGGAACACGACCAAACCGGCGAAGGTGAGTAGCCCAAGACTGCGGGCCGCACTCAACCTAGGCGCGCTGCTTGGCACGTTCGCGTGCCGTCGCCTCCACCGCTTCGGCCACGGCCTTGGTCGCCTTCGGGTTGAAGACACTAGGGATGATGTACGTGGGGTTGCGCTCGTCGTCTCCCACCACATTAGCCAGGGCCACGGCTGCCGCGAGGAGCATGTCGTCGGTGACTTCATCGGTGGCGGCGTCGATCAGGCCGCGGAACACCCCGGGAAAGACCAAGACGTTGTTGATCTGATTGGGGAAGTCGCTGCGCCCGGTGGCCACCACGGTCGCGTACTTGCCCGCTTCTGCCGGGTCCACTTCAGGCACCGGGTTGGCCATTGCGAAGACGATTGCGTCCTCGTTCATCGTGGCAACGTCCTCGCCGGTCAGAATGTTGCCCGCCGAAACGCCGATCATGACGTCGGAACCGGCCAGCGCTTCCTTGAGGGTTCCGGTCAAACCGGTCGAGTTGGTGTGATCAGCAATCCACTGCAGGTTTTCGTCGTCACCGTCGCGGATGTCTGGACGCTCGGGGTGTATGAGGCCGTTGACGTCCGCCACCACCACGTTTCCCGCACCCGCCTTGATGAGCAACCGGATGATGGCGGTGCCCGCCGCGCCCGCGCCCGACATCACGATGCGGACATTCTCAATCTCCTTGTTCACCACTTTCAGTGCATTGCTCAACGCGGCGAGGGCGACAATGGCCGTGCCGTGCTGATCGTCGTGAAACACAGGGATCTCGAGCTCGTCGCGAAGTCGGCGTTCGATCTCGAAGCACCGAGGGGCGGAGATGTCCTCGAGATTGATGCCCGCGAAACCAGGCGAGATGGCCTTGACCGTGCGGATGATCTCCTCGGTGTCGGTGGTGTCCAAGCAGATGGGGAACGCGTCGATGCCAGCAAACTTCTTGAACAGGGCCGCTTTGCCTTCCATGACGGGCATCGCGGCTAGCGGGCCGATATTACCCAAGCCCAAAACCGCGGTTCCGTCGGTGACCACAGCGACCGTGTTGCGCTTGATGGTCAACCGGCGAGCGTCCGATGGCTTGTTATAGATCGCCATACAGACCTTGGCTACGCCGGGGGTATACACCAGCGAAAGGTCATCACGGTTGCGGATCGGCAACTTCGACTCGACGCTCAGCTTGCCGCCGAGGTGGACCAGAAAGACCCGGTCGCTGACGTTCCCGACCTCAACACCTTCGACCTCGCGAATGGCGTCAACGACGGTTTCGGCGTGCTCCGTGCCGGACGTCGCGATGGTGAAGTCCGCCTGGAGTCGTTGTGTTCCCGACTCGGTGATGTCCACTGCGGTGACCAGGCCACCAGCAAGTTCGACTGCTCGGGTCGTTTCGCTGACGGCGGTCACCCGGGCCGGCAAGTCGATGCGAACGGTGATGGAGTTGGACACTGAAGGGACGGGGCTCATCGGGACATTGTGGCCTATGACGCGGAGCAACGGGGGAATCGCAACGGCCTCTCTTGGGTTCACTTTCCCATGAGCACTATCGAACTGACCGAAGAGACCTTCGACGCCACCTTGGACGAGCACAACATCGTACTGGTGGATTGGTGGGCGGAGTGGTGCGGTCCGTGCAAGCAGTTCGGCCCGATCTTCGAGGAAGCCTCCGAGAAACACCCTGACGTGACTTTCGGCAAGATTGATACCGAGGCTCAGCAGGGCCTGGCTGCGAACGCGGCGATCACCTCGATCCCGACGATCATGGCTTTCCGCGATGGCATCCTCGTTTTCGCTCAGCCCGGCGCGCTGCCCGCACCTGCGCTGGAGTCGTTGCTGACCCAGGTCAAGGGATTGGATATGGACGACGTGCGCGCCAAAGTGGCCGAGCAGGAGCAGGAGCAGGCTTCAGAAGGTGGCGATCGCAGCACCGTATGACGCGTGACCGCACCTGGCTGGTTGCGATAGCCGCCTGCCTCTGGGGCTCCTCAGCCGTGCTGCGTGACCCGTTGGCCGCAGCGGTCGACGCTTCGACCATCGTGTTCTACGAGCACGTGGTCATCGTGGCCGTGCTGTCGCCCTGGGTACTGCCCGCAGTTCGCCGGTGGTCGGTGGCACCTACCCGAGTGCGGGCGGCAGCCGTCATCATCGGTGCCGGCTCCTCGGCGCTGGCGACCACGTTGTTCACCGCAGCCTTCGCTTTCGGGGACCCCATCACCCCGCAGGTCTTACAGAAGTTGCAGCCCCTGGTGGCGATCACGCTGGCTGCGGTGCTGCTGGGCGAGCGGCTGCGTCCTCGCTTCGCGTGGTTCGCAGTGCCCGCGCTGGTCGGCGCGTGGATGCTGAGTTTTGACGATCCGTTCTCCATCGCCCTCGCTGATGCCCAGGCCGCCGCCCTCGCGTTAGGTGCCGCGACCTTGTGGGCAGGCGGGACGGTGCTCGGGCGGATGGTGGGTACTGATTTAGGTGCCCGCGACACGTTGGTGCTGCGGTTTGTCTTCGGCCTGCCATCAGCGGCGATCATCGTGGCCGTGGTGGGCGCCCAGTGGACGATGCCCGCCAAGCACACGGTGTCGCTGATGGCGTTGGCGCTCATTCCGGGGCTCTTAGCGCTGGGTTTGTATTACGTCGGGCTTGCGCACACAGCCGCATCTCGGGCAGCTCTGGCGGAGTTGATGTTCCCGGTGACGGCTACCGTCGTGGGCGTCACGATGTTGGGGGCCACGCTGACCCCAAGCCGCTGGGTGGGGCTGGCGATCGTGGT
>JAABUN010001313.1_pt1 | contig 56203 bp, 50 predicted proteins | sample 5559311 | NCBI WGS metagenome assembly JAABUN01 (sample SAMN10711877, study PRJNA513370) | rock metagenome | isolation source: Antarctica rocks | place: Antarctica: Victoria Land, Siegfried Peak sud
TTTCCCGTTCGTATTCGACGCCGAAGCGCTCGAAGCCATCGTGTTTTCCGCGAAAATAAACTTGATTTTCGTCCGCGCGCCATTCGAGAAGCTCGGCATTTGCGATTGATTTCCACGAAAAAGCGCCGCCCGGAACGGAAGAAGATTCGCCGTTAACCGTCAGACAATTGTGCGCGGCGGTCGAGCGGAAAAGCTGCCGCGCTTCCAAATCGGAAGTGTAATTATACGTTCCCGAATCAACGAAAATCGGCTCGCCGTTTGACGACAAAACAAAACCGAGCGCGTCGGCGTGCGCGTGTCCGCAATTAAGAAAACCGTGTTCGCCGCAATCAATCAGCAGAAAATCGGCGTCCGCTTTCCAACTGTCGCGCATTGCGAAAAATCCGCTCGTCTTAAACGCTTTTGAAGTTTCCTCCGGCTCAAACGCTTCGAGTTCGTCAAATTTTCTCAAACCTTCGACGCCGAGCAGCCACAGCAGTTCGGCGCTCGCATCCTGCGCCGCAAACTTTAAATCTCCGCGATTAAAAACTGCCGCGCCTAAAGCAAGCGTCGGGCGAAAATCGGTTATCGGTCGTTCGTCGAGAAAGTAAAATCGCCCGCCGTCGTCGTCGCCGACAAGCGCGGTTTCGCCGTTCGGCTGAATTGTAAAAAGCAGAAAATCAAACAATTGATTTAATTTTTCGCGGTGCTTTTCTTCTATTTCCGCATTTTCCAATTCTCGCAGAATGAATAAATTTGCGTAAAAATCCGTTGTATAGCGATGATAATGGCTCGACTGCTCGCAGTAACCGCCGTCGTCGCGCACTTGAAAATCGAGCGCGTCGAGCAGAATTTTATAACCGAGATTTTTCCAGCGCGCGGCTTCTTCGAGTTCCGGCAAAAACGCACCGAGAAAATAAAGACCGAGCGCTTCGCCCGTCAGATGCGTGTTCGGGCTAAAATAGGTTGAAAGATAAGTTTCCAGATGTCGCCCGTTCAAATATAAAAATTTCAACATTGAGGCGAAAATTTTCGGTTTCAGTTCGGGCGAATCTTTAAAAAAATGAAACGCCCAAATCCACGAAATAGAGCGAAACGCAATCTCAAGACTTGAAAGCCAGTTGACGCCCGTTTTCGGCGGATTTTCGACGAACCAACTTTCGAGATGCGCGACGAAAGTTTCGGCGTATTTCTCGTTTTTCGTCAGCCAGTAGGCGCGCCCCAAAGTCGTAAAATACTGTTGGCGATTGAGTTCCCAGATTATTTTTTTGTCGCCGGTTTCCGCCGCGTTCACTTCTTCAATTTTTGACCAGTGAACTTTCGCCGAAGTTTTCTGCGAAATCGGGTCGAAATGCCAATCGGGAATTTCACCGCCGAAACACAGATTTTCGTAGCCGAGCAAATCAAAAAACCCTTCGCAAATTCGGTCGGCTCGATTAACAATTGCAATTTCTTCTTCGGGAAAACGCCTTCGCAATTCGCTGATTATCGCTTCAGGATTTTCAAACGAAGCATAAAATTTCGTTGGTTTTCTCGAACGGAAATGCTCCAGAAGATTTTCAGCCGTGAGTTTTCCCGCGCGCGATTCCATCTTTCGGGACAATTCCGCATCGGTCGGTAATTTTGTTTGCGAAGAGACGCCGAATCTTTCGGCGAAAATATTCGCGCGCTGTCGTCCGCGTTCCTTGAATTCGGCTGGGCTTCTGCCTTTTAGCTTTTTGAGTTTTCCGAGCATCTCGTTTAGCGCCGCCGTTTTCGCTAAACCTTAAAAACGGTTTCGGCGATTTTTTCGGGCGTGCATTTTCGTTTTAAAGTTTTTGTCTGAAATCTTCAAACCCGCTCACGCTTTGCGCAAAATGAACGGCGTCGGGCTGCGCGTCAATCCGGTTTAATAAAAACCGATTCGCGTTTTCCGTGTTAAAAACGTAGCGCGTCGTAACCGCACATTTGTAATCGTTTTGTTTGACCGCCTGCCAAACCTTTTCGTCAAACACGCCTGACGGATAACAAAAAGCGTTGATTTTCTTTTGCAGAATTTCTTCGAGTTTTTGTTTCGATTCGTTCAACTCGAAGTTCAAACGGTTTTCGCCAACCTGTGTCAGCATCGGGTGCGTTCAAACGCTTGAGGCTTTTACCCGAAGCGCTCCTTTTGCTCGTAATTGCCCGCTTTCAAAAACTCTTTTTGGCGCGCGCAAACGTCTTCGCAACTCGTCCTTCTCTTTTTTCAGCGGCAGGCGATTGCGTTTTCCCAAGCTCGTGTCCTGCGGCGTGCGCTTCTCTTGCCCGATTGAAATTAAACGAACCGCTTCCGCCAGCAACTCGGTCGAAGGTTCGGTCAGCGAAGTGCGGTAATCAGCCAGAAATCTTTCAAAATCTAAATCGTAACGCGCAAAATCGTAATCAAGCGGCAAGGTTTTTTGCAGGATAATGTCGCCGGTATCGACTCTTGCGACGACAAAATGAATCGTGATGCCGAGTTCCTTTTCGTCGTTGAAAAGCTCCCAGAACACGGTCGGACCGCCGCGATAAAACGGCGCAAGTCCCTGGTGAAGATTGATTGAGCCGAGACGCGGAATGCCGAAAACCGATTCTTTAATAATGTTCGTGCCGAAGACAATCCCCAAATCGGCGTTCGTTTTACGGAGCAGGTCAATCGCGGTTTCCGCGTGGTAATTTTCGACGCGGTAAAGCGGAATACTCAAACTTCTCGCCAGTTCGTCCAATTCTCTTTGACCTTCCCGCACGGCTTCCAGCTCCGCCGCGCCTTTGGTCGCGCCGCCGAGAAGCGTGGCGGAAAACTTCTTCAGCGTCGCCGCATAACCGTCATATCGAACGGAACGCTCAAGTTTTTGCTTGAAACTTCTCTGCGGCGCGGCTGCCGTTTCGACAAAAACTCCGGCGACTTCGACGGTTTCCATCGCGTGTAAAAGTTCGAGCAGGCGATTTGCGCCGCCGTGCGTCAAGACGACGACTTTTAACTTTTTTTCGTTCATTTTTCGATTTGCGCGGTTTGCGCGTGAGATTTTTTTGCAGCCAAATCCCGATAAATTTTCAGCCACTCGCCGCGAACGTTTTCCCACGTGTATTTTACACATTCCCGCCGCGCAGCGTGGATAATTTTTTGCCCCGTTTCGTCCCGTTCCAAAATTCGCATCGCCGCCCGCGCCAAAGATTCGTGGTCGTCCGTTGCGACCAGCAAGCCCGTTTTTTCGTTTTGCACGATATACGGAATGCCGCCCGCGTTTGTTGAGACGACTGGCAAGCCGCACGAAAACGCTTCGATTATCGAAAGCGGCATATTATCAATATTCGGCGAATTCAAATAAATGTCGGCGCGCTCATAAATTTCCGGCATTTTTTCAGGCGGGACAGCGCCAAGAAACTCGACGTTTCGCAAATTCAATTCTTCAGCCAAACGATGCAGTTTATCTTTTTCATACCCGTCGCCCGCAACGATGATTTGCGCTTCGGGAATGTCTTTTTGAATCAGCGCAAATGCACGCAGAATACAGGAGACGTTGTAATGCGCTTCAAAATTCCGGTTCGATAAAAACACGGGATGCACCGGTTTGCGCCTCCGAAAACGGTAACGCTCCGTGTTGACAAAATTAAAAATCGTCTGTGCTTTCAACCCGAAATCGGCAAAGACATCGACCAGATAATCGGACGGCGCGACCACCGCGTCGAACAGGCGAACGGTTGGAATCGCCGTTCTTTTCCACGTCTTCAGGTGGTCCGCCGCTTCGCCGCTGTGGTAATTCAAAATCGTCTTTTTCCCGAAAAGACAGGCAATCAAAACCGCAGGAGTTGGCGCGAGGAGAAACGAATAATACGAAGCGGAAAAAACGTGTATGACGTCGTAACGCGGGATTTTTACGAGCAAATCAAAAACGTATTTGGCAGAGGTCAGAACGGTTCGCAGATATTTAATTTTTTGCAGGCGCGGCGCAAACTGCGGGTTTATCGGCTGTAAATCGACTTGCAGGGTTGGCTCTTCGTGAAATTTTTCGAGAAGTCGTGCGGCTTGCACGGTTTGCCCGCCGATAATCGGCAAAGCGGGCGCGACCATCAAAACTTTTACCGTTTTTTCTTTGGAGTTTTCTCGTTCGTCCGCCATCGGTTTATTTATAAATTCGGTCTTCCGCTTTTTTATTCAACAAATTCTCGTAAAGCTCCAAAGTTTTATCGAGCTGCGCGTCGAGCGTGAATTTTTCTTCCGCGATTCGGCGTCCGCGCGCTCCGAAACGTTTCGCCTTTTCGGGATTTTGCAAAAGCTTGACCAGACGTTGCGCCATCGCTTCGTCGTCTCCTGATTCGATTAGAAAACCCGTTTCGCCGTCGATTATCGCTTCGCCCGCGCCGCCGACACGCGTCGCCACGACGGGCTTTGCGGCGGACATATATTCTATAATCGAATTTGAAAAACCTTCGGATTTTGAACTCAAAACGCAAACGTCCGAGACGGACAGCAATTCTCCGATTTTCGCCGTGCCGCCGGTAAAAAAAACATCTTTTTCGATGTTTAATTCGCGCGCGAAACTTTTCATCGACTCTGTCAATTCGCCTTCGCCGGCTAAAACAAAAGCGACCGATTCAAATTTTTCCCGCACTTTTTGCGCCGCCCGCAGAAACATTCGATGATTTTTCACCTCGCTTCGCAAATTCGCCACAATGGTTACAAAGTGCATATTTCGAGCGGTCGGCAAATTAAATTCGCGCAAAATTTCGACGCGATTTTTCCCGCCCGAAACAGCCAGCCGCGACAAATCCAAGCCGTTATAAACAATGTGAATTTTATCCGCCGAAACGCCGCGAGCGAGCAAGTGTTTTTTCACAGCGTCGGCGTTGCAGACGACGGCGTGCGCCAAATCAAAAGCGCGCCGCTCGACGAATTCCTGCGCGCCGCTTTTCGTTCCCGTCTCGCGTTTCGCCGCAATGCGAACGGGCGTTCTTGCAAGCGCGCCCGCCGCCATTCCGAAAACATTCGTGTAAAAATCGCTCGCCTGAACGATTTTTATATCGTTTTCGCGCAAATATTTCGCCGCGCGTTTCAATTGCCAAAACATATTCGCGTCGTAAAAGGAAGTCAATTTATATTCGGGAAAATCCGCAAAACCGAGCCGCTCGATTTCCGCGCGCAAAACGCCTTTGCGGTTCAGACACGCGACGAAAACTTTATAATCTTTCGCCGCTTGCAACAAACCGACAAGCTGAACGGCTTGGCGTTCTGAGCCGCCGGTGTCAAAACTGCCGATTAAATGAAGCACATTGGTTTTCATCGGGAAAAGTCGCAGACAGTTGCGGGAAGTTGCAGAAAGTTACAGGTGGTGGCAGATAGTTTGTAGAAAGTAACGAGTAAGCGAAAGACAGTTTTTGAATAAATTTAACTTTCCGCAATCACCTTTAACTATCTCCAAACTTTCTGTAACTTTCTGCAACTTCCCGCAACTGTTTATGCCGAATTTTTCAAAACATACGTTACCGGTTTTTTCTTTTTCTGCCTCTGCTTCTTCTGTGTCAGCGAGACGCTGAAAAGGCTTTCCGGCGTGCGGACGTTTAGCTCGTCGCCGAAACGCCGCGCCGTTGCAAATTCAATCGGCTGCTCGTGATTGATAATGCTTTTCGCGCCGATTGAAAAATGCTTTCCACCGACGAGAACGAATTCTTCGGGCAGCGTTTCGCCCGCGCTCAAACGCGCCCAGAAAAAACGGAAATCCGTGTTAAAAAATTCGGTGCGAACGATTTGCGCGCCGTCTGAAAAGACGAAAACATCCGTGTAATGTCGATAGCTGATGACAAAGGCGCGCGCGCCTTCGACTTCGGTTTCAAAAACTTCGGGCGCGGCGAAATCCTTTTCCGACGGCAGCAGAAAGGTGAAAAATTCCTGCGAGCCGACGCCTTCGGAGACAAATTTCAAAAACGGCGCTCCGATTTTTTTACCGAAAACCGGCGAAATATCGCTTTCCTCGCTTCTCCAATCGCCGTTGTCGCCAAATGTAAAAAGTCGCGTGCCGACACTTTGTTCGCTTTTTTCAGTTATGCAGAGCAAACCGTTTTCCGCCGTTTCGATTGCCGGATTTGTCGCCGCGTCAAATTGAAAATTCAGCGCGTAACTGTGCGCGCCGCGCGTTTCGCAAAAATCGCGCATAATCCAGTAATCGTTTTTCAAAAATAAAACGCTGCGCGTATGCGTCGCGCCCGCCGCCGTTTCAAATCGCTCGTAACCGTCGTGCGCGCCTTCAAAAAAATCGAATCTCTCCTGCGAAATCCATTCATTCAGCTTGGCACTCGCTTTTGTCTGCCAGCCGAATTTTCCGCCCGGTTCGGACTGCGATTTCCCGTCAATCGTCAAAGTATTGTGTGCTTCGGTCGTGCGAAAACGGTTTCTCGCGTCTTCCGATTCGTGATAGCTGTAAGTTCCCGCATCGACCAGCAGGCGCTTGCCGCCGACGGATAAATCAACGGCGAGCGCGTCGGCGTGTCCGTGTCCAGCGCTGCCGTTCGCGCCCAGATTTCCGCAATCGACGAGCAGATAATTGTCGGTTTCCGTCCAGCCGTCGCGCATTGCGAAATAACCGCCGCTCGGAAAAGCTGCGGAAGTTTTTTCCGGCGCGTCGGCTTCCAGATTTTCAAACGCTTCGACGCCTTGCGCGCCCAAAAGCCAAAGCGTTTCCGGAGCGAAATTTTCGGCAACGAATTTATAATCGCCGCGTTCAAACAACGAAGCGCCAGTCGAAAGCGCGGCGCGAAAATTGTCGGGCAAAGCGTCCGAGTGCGGCAGCGTTCTTCCGCCGTCGTCGTCGCCGACAAGCGGCGTCGTGCCGTCGGGACGTGTGATATTCATCAAGAAATCGAGCGAAGACTCCAGTTTTTCGCCGAGCTTTTCCGGCAAATCTTTTTCGGCGTCGTTCAGTTTTTTAAGAATCAAAAACTGCGTGTAAAAATCCGTCGTGTAACGCTGATACCACGTTGACTGCTCGAAATAAACGCCGTCGGGCAAAATTTGACGGTCGAGTTCGGTGAGCAGAATTTCTTCGCCGGTTTTGCGCCAGTCGGCGGCGCGCTCGAAAAACGGCAACTGCGTTCCCAAGTAATAAAGACCGAGTGCTTCGCCCGTCAGATGCGTGTTCGGGCTGAAATATGTCGAAAGATATTTTTCGACGTGGCGCGCGTGAAGGACGAGAGTTTTTAAGGCTTTATGAAAAAGCTCAGGCGTGAAACTGTTTGAATCTTTGAAAAATTGAAACGCCCAAATCCAACTCATCGCGCGAAACGAAACTTCCAGACTGCTCGCCCAATTAACACCTACGCCCGGCGGATTCTGCACAATCCAACTGTCGAGATGGCGCGCGAAAGTCGCCGCGTATCGCTCGTCGTCGGTTAGCCAAAATGCGACGCCGAGCGTGAAAAAATGCTGGTGGCGATTGAGTTCCCAGATGATTTTTTTATCGCCCGTCTCTTGTGTGTCGAGTTCGTCAAACTGTTTCCAGTGTTTAAGCGGAGAACGTTTTTGCGAAATCGGCTCGAAATGCCAGTTGATTTGCGTTCCGAAATCCAGGTTTTCAAAACCGAGCAAATCGAACCTGCCTTCAATTAATCGTTCGGCTCGTTCGAGGAAAAACTCCGCGCCGCGTCCGCCGAAATCGCGCCGGAAAATTTCCAGAGTTTTTTCTTTTTGCGCGAACGATTGAAAAAATTTCGCGTCGGCGTTGCGGTAAAACTTTTCAAATAACTGTTCGGCGGAAACGTCTTTTGTATCGAATTGAGATTTGTCGAGCAGATTTGAAAATTCTTCGTCCGAGAGCGAATTGCCCGAAAATTCAAGCTGCTCGCCGAAAGCGGAAATCGTCTGCTGCGCGCGCGCGCGCAGTTCCGCACGGGTTTTGCCTTTTGTTTTCTTAGTTTTATCGAGCGGATTTGCCATCGTTTCCCTTAATTTTTAGAGCGAAATTTCAACGTGAGTTTTGTTTTCCGTTTTATTTTCTATTTTATTCGCCGCGCCCGCCATAATCGATTTCAGGCGATAATCTCGAAATTCGCCGGGCGCGCCTTGTTTGCCGTCAATCGCCGCCGCCGCCATATTAAACGCTTCGCGCGCCGAGGCGAAATAAACTTTATATTCGCCGGTTCGCTCGCCGTTTTCAATCACCTCGTTGAAAAATTTCTGCGCGCCCGCGCCGACGCACGCCGATTGGTCGAAATCGAAAAATCCGTGACAGTAAAGTTTCACGAAAATCCATTCGGGACGATTTTCTATCGTAACGTTTGCTCCAATCCAACGGTTAAAGCGCACCAAATCGAGCGGCTGATTGCCGGTCAAAGCGCCGCCGTCCAGTCGCGGAATGGGCAGAAAACCCTTGACGCGCCGCGTCCAGTCAAACACGAGCGGTCCGGTAAAAACGAGCGGCAGCTGCGGCTCGCCGCCGAAAACGCGCGCCCGTTTTCCCTTTCGATGCGGCATTTTTTCGCTCAAAGGCAAACCGCATTCGTAGATTTGGTTGAGCATCGGGACTTGTGTTTCGTCCGGCGCGCTCGGCAAAGTCATATCGGCGTAACAGCCGGTTTCACGCAGAATCTCCATCTCGTTGTCAACGCCGCAAAACTTTCCGCCGCCCGAATTCGCCAGCGCCCAATTGCCGTGAACGAACTCATACATCGGTTTGTCGTCGCCGTCAAAACGCGACAAAAGGTGTTCTTCGGCTAAACAATCTCTAAATTCGATTAAAGTCTTTCGCAGATTTTCCGCCGTGTCCGGTTTTTCGATGCCGTGATGCAGATGAATTTCGACTTCGCCCAAACCTTCCGCCTGCATCGCCGCCAACTGCTCCAGAATGCGCCGGTCGTATTGCTCCGCCGGATAAAAATTCGCGTGGCGAAATTTAGTGCCGTCGGCGTCCAGAGTTGCTTCGCCGGTTTTGCGCGCGAGTTTGTGATACTGGTCAAGCCGCCGTCTCTGCTCGTCCAAATCAAGCAGACCGCCGTCTTCGCTCCAGCTCGGCTCGAAATGGTCGGCGATGGTGAAAATAATGTGTTTTTGTCCGCTCGATTTTTTTCCAGAAACGATGCGCCGCGCGCGAGCGGGTAACGCGCCAGCCACGGCAGCGCGTGTTTTAATTTTGCTAGATAACCGTTTTCCGTTTTCTTCATCGCGTGCAAATCGTCCTCGAAAATAAAAGAGGCGTTTTATTTTACCGTAAAAAGCGTCAATCGCTTTAATTGTCCACAAACTTCCGATGCCACAATTCGAGCATCCACAACAGCCAGAGCGCGTGCGAGTGGTCGCGCCGCCCTTTGGCGTGTTCATTCAACAAGGTTTGAACGTAGGATTTTTCAAAATAACCGCGTTCGGAAAATCTCCGGTCGCTCAAATCGCCGTGAATTTTTTCCCGCAGCTGCGCGTTTATCCATTCGGAAATCGGCAAACCGAAACCCTGTTTTTTGCGATATAAAATCGAGCGCGGCACTGTGCCTTCCATCGCTTTTTTAAAGATATACTTTGTTTCGAGATTTTTTAACTTCAAATTCGCCGGCATTGCGACGACAAATTCAATCAATTTATGGTCGAGCAGTGGCACGCGCGCTTCGAGAGAATTCGCCATCGTCATCCGGTCGACTTTCGTCAGAATGTCCGACGGCAAGTAGGTTTTACTGTCGAGATAAAGCAATTTGTCAATCGTTTCGCCCGTCGAAACGCTCTCCGCGAATTGTTTGAAATTGCGCTCGCCCGCGCCCGCCGCGCCGTTTAATTTCGATTGAAAATCCTTTGAGTATAAAAGTTTTTTGCGCGCGCCGTTAAACTGCGAAACGCTGTCGATGTAGCGGTCGACGGCGTCTAGCGAGACATTGTGCAGATAATTTTTGCCGTAAAAAGCGTGCGGCAGTTTTTCCGCGACCGCCTGCAAAACATTTTGCCGAATCGCTTTCGGCAAGCGCGCAAAACCGCTTCGCCGCTTGTCCGTAACGTAGCGCGAATAACCCGCAAAAAGCTCGTCGCCGCCGTCGCCGGATAAAACGACGGTTACGAATTCGCGCGCCATTTTCGCGACCATAAAAGTCGGAAGCGCGCTTGAGTCGGCGAACGGCTCGTCGAAATGCCAGATTAATTCGTCAACGATTTCGACTAAATCCGGCGTAACGACGAATTCGTGATGCTCGGTTTTAAAGTGTTCGGCGGCTACGCGCGCATATTTTAGCTCGTCGAACGTGTCTTCGTTAAAGCCGATGGAGAAAGTTTTGACCGGCGCGTCAGAAATTTGCGACATCATCGCAACGACGCTCGACGAATCGACGCCGCCCGACAAAAATGCTCCCAACGGAACTTCGGAAATAAGGCGCACGTTCACCGCGTCCTTGATTTTTTCGCGCAGAATTTCGATGTATTCGGTTTCGCTTTTTACGTTTTCGGTTTTCGCGTAATTGAAATCCCAGTATTTTTCGGTTTGGATTTCGCCGTTTTTGAACGTGAGAAAATGCGCGGGCGCGAGCTTTTGCACGTTTTTGAAAATGCAGAATTCTTCCGGCACGTAGCCGAACGTCAAATAAGCGTCGAGCGCGGCGAAATCAATCTCGCGTTCAATCTCGCGGTGCGTCAAAAGCGTTTTCAATTCCGACCCGAAAACGAAATCGCCCGTTTTTGTAACGGCGTAAAAAAGCGGCTTTTTGCCGACTCTATCTCGCGCGATAAAAAGACTTTCTTCGCGGAAATTCCAAATCGCAAAGGCGAACATTCCGCGCAAATGCTCCAGACAATTTTCGCCGAATTCTTCAAATGCGTGAACTATTGTTTCGGTGTCCGAGTTGGTTTTAAAGCGGTGTCCGCGCCGCTCCAAATCTTTTTTCAATTCTCGAAAATTGTAAATCTCGCCGTTAAAAACAATCGCCAGATTTCCGTCTTCGGTGTAAATCGGCTGCTGTCCGCTTTTCAAATCAATAATCGAAAGCCGCCGCATTCCCAGAGCGGCGCGCTCGCGCACGACCGTTCCCTGCTCGTCCGGTCCGCGATGCGTGATGATTCCGCACATTTTATCGAGCAGAATTTCGCGCGCTCTGACGGGCGAGTTTTTTTCTTTTGAAATGAATCCGGCGATTCCGCACATAATTTTATTAACGGTCTAGCGGTCAGTGGTTAAAAGAGTTTTCCGGTTGAGGAATTTTCTTGTAAATGCGAAACGATTTGCGATTGTCGCTTTCAACTTATCTTTGTCTTCGGTTCTGAATGCGCCGAAAAGATTGGCGAAAAATAAATAAATCGAGGCGTAGAGAGCTAAACAAATTCCGAGAAACAAACTGCCGCCGAAGAAATCCGACCCTTTTTGAAATTCAATTAAAGTTAAAATACTGCGGCTGAAGTTAATGCAAGCGGCGAGCAGAAAATCTTTCGCCAACCAGTAAAATAAAAATAAAAAGACGCCGGATGCGAGCGCGGCAAACGCGGTTTTGCCGACCGTTTCGAGCAAATAAACGTCAGCGCGCTTTATCTGCAAAATGCTTGCGACTTTCAGAAAAGAAACGAGTATTTCGATGATGACGACGACGACGACAATCGCTATTACGCCGCGCAAATCGAAATGTCGGACGCCGAAATAAAGCGCCGCCAGCAGAGCGATAAATAAAATGACGCGCATCTTTAAAAGAAACCTGCCGACTTCGGCAAACGCTCGACCAATCGGGTCAATCATCAAGCAGTAAAACGGCAGCAGTATCAGATTGATGCGAAAAATAGGAATGCTCTCCGCGAAATTATTCGTAAAGAGCGTCGTAATAAAAACGTCGGCGACAATCATCAAAAAGATGAAAACCGGAAAGTAAGCGAACGCTAATTTCTGCATCGCGCCAACGCTCGTCAGCAGCATTTCGCGTCGTTTGCCGGCGGCTTGAAGCTCGCTCATACGCGGAATCATCACGCCGCTGAACGATTCGTAGAGAATCGCAATCAGCGGCAGCTCGAAACAGCCTTGCGAATAAACCGCAAATTGCTCCTCGCCGAAACGATTGCTGACAAAATAATTATGAACGTCCGATTGCAGCGTATACAAAAGCCCGGCGAGACCGAACGGCAGTGCGTAAATGATTTGCTCGCGGAAAAACCGGAAATCGAACTGCGTCCAGAAGCGCGGAAAACGCGAATTTAAATAAACCAGAAGAACGCACACTTGCAGAACGCCCTGCGCCGTCGCCGCGTAGACCAAGCTCTCGATTGAGGAGAACAAGAGAAGCGCGCCCGTCAATAAAAGCGTTCGGGTGAACTGCGATAAAATTATAAACGCCGTCGCAAGTTTTACTTCCTGATTGGCGAGCGCGACCGTTTCGAGAAAAGCCGAGAAAATCCAGAGCCAGACGACGACGCCGATGCGCGGCGCGAGGCGCGTTATCTCGTCGTTCTGAAAGAGGTTTCCCAAAAGCTGCGGAAAAAGAAAAAGCGTGATACACGCCGCGCCGCCCGTGAAGAAATTAAAGAGCAGGATATTGGAAATCGTGAACTTGCGCCTTTCCGGTTCACGGTTCAAAAAGTAATACGCGCTCATCGAAAAGCCGAGCGGCAAAATCGAAACGGCGTTGGCGACGACGAGAAAAACCTGTTTGTAGACGCCGACTTTATCTTTTGTCAAATAACGCACGACGAGCATCGGCAAAATAAACGACAGTATAAAGCCGATGGTTTTGGCGCACAGCAGCCACGCGCTTTGCATTAAAAGCGAGTTTTTCTTTTTCGGCGGCTGTGTCGTTTCGTTCATTTATTTTCGCGCCCGACGTTTTTTATCAAGCGTTTTCGGCTTGCCGATTCGTCAATTGCCGATTGCCAGTTTTTCGTTTTCCCGTATCGGCTCCCAGCGCGCGAAACGCTCGCCGCGCAGAAATTTGTAAAAAGCGACGGCGCAGGCTAAATTCGCCAGCACGAAATAAAGCGGCAGCGCCAAAACGCCCGCCCGCGCGCCGTTTTTTTCGAGAAGTCGAGCGACGAAAGCCGTTCCGTAAAAGACGATTTGCAGCGCGAAAATTGCGACGAAAAAAGCCGAACCGAAAACGGCTAAAATGCCCGACGAAATTAAAACCAGCAGTAAAAAAAGCGGAACGGCGTAGCGAAATACTTTGTGCGAGATTAATTGAACCGCGTAAAAACCGCTTTTCAAAGGATTGAGCATCGAGCGGTTGAGCCACAAATCCGTTATCGTCTGCGAGATGACGCGGACGCGCATCCGCATTTCGCTCGCGCTCGTGCGGTTCGTTTCTTCGGTGCAGACGGCTTCCGGCTCGAAAACGGTTCGCAGATTCTGCTCGCGCAAAAGGGTCGCAATCAAAAAATCCGAACACGCTTCGGCATACATCGGGCGATAAGCGTTTTTGCGAACCGCGTAGAGACACCCCGACGCGCCGATTAAAGAGCAGGCGCGGCTTTCGCTTTCTTTGAGAAGCGTTTCGTAAGACCAGTAATTTTTCGCGCCCGCGCCCGTTCCCGAATCGGTTTCATCCTCGTAAATCAATCGTCCGGCGACGCAGCCGACGGTTTCGTCCGCGAAATTCGGCAGCATTTTCTTTAAAACGTTTGGCGCATACATCGTCGTCGCGTCGGAAAATAAAACGATTTCGCCGTTTGCGCGCTCGACGGCGGCGTTCTGCGCCATTGTTTTGCCGAGCCGTTCGGTTTGGCGATAAAGCCGGACGTTCTGCGCGGCAAATTCCCGAACGATGTCGTCTGTTTGGTCGTTTGAGCAATCGGACGCGACGAGAATTTCGAGTTTTTCTTTCGGATAGTCAATCTGCAAAGTGTTTTCGAGCTTGGCGCGGATGTCGCGTTCTTCGTTGTAAGCCGTAATAAGAACGGTTACTTGAGGCTCGAACGCGGCGCGTTTTATCTGTTTCGGAAACAGGCGGCTGATAAAAAATACGAGAATCGGATAACCGACGTAAGCGTAAAAAAGCGCGGCGGCGCTCGACCAGAAAATCAATTTTGCAATAAAAATAAAAATCATTTTTCCGGCTGTTTCTATGCTTTCTGCAAATCGAAATAATTGCTCAAACCGCTTTCCGCCCGTTTGGTTTCCAAATCTTTTTCCGTTCGGCTGGCTTGGTAAATTCGCCGCAGACAGACGGCGTAGGCAATCGGGTAATATACAAACCAATTATACGCGACCGCGGCGAAAAAGCTCGAAACCATATAGCCGGCGATGCTCGCCTGAATACCGATTGACAGATAATAAAACCACGAAGCGTCGTTTTCCGAAAACAACTGGCGCTCGATTGCCGCGAGTTTTTTGAGCGGGCTGACGATAAAAACGACGTAACAGGCAAAAGCGAGCCAGCCGAGTTCGGACGAAACCTGCGTGTAGGCGTTGTGCGTCTGCAAATTGCGGACGCCGACAATCGGGAAATTCCCGATGCCGATGCCCTGCGGATTTCGCAAAGTTACCATTAAGGAAATCTGGAGCAATTCCTTGCGCTGGTCGGACGAGCCGACGCCATCGAGCGACGGAATAAAAATCGAAAGAATGCGCGTGCCGTAATCGCCCGGCGCAAGCGCGATGCCGAGCGCGCCGACGACGAGCGAAATTAAAATCACCTTGAAACGCTGTCGTTTTCCGAGCTTCCAGACCAGAACCGCCGCAATCGCCAGCAAGCCGAGAAAGCCGCCGCGCGACTGCGTTACCATATTTCCCGCAACCATCATTCCGGCGACGGCGAAATATAAAAGCCGCGTCAGTTTATTTCGCGCCGCAAGCCCAAGGGCAATCGCAATCGGCGTAAAAATAACCAGATGGAGCGCCATATCGTTCGGATTGCCGAACATTCCGCCGAAATCGACGCTGACGCGATAGCCTTCGGTATTAAAAACGCCTTCCTGAGCCATCTGAATCGCCTGAAAGGAGAGCATCGCGGCGACTCCGATTGAAAGCCACATCAAACCTTTCAGGCGCGCCCGCGTTCGCAAGGTGTTGACCATCACGATAAATATGACGATAACGCGGATGAACGTGTCGTTAAAAGTCGCCCACGCCGTTGACGGCTCTTTGGCAATCGGAATCGTCAAGAGCGCCCAGAAAGCGATGAACAAAACGCATTTTACTTCGGTCGTCAGAATCGTCAGCGAACCTTCGCTCGCAAACTGCGTCGGCAAGTAGACGAGCAGCGTCGCAACCGCGATGATAAGAGTGAGCGAGCGGAAACCGGCGAGCGCCGGAGTCAGTTCATACGGGCGAAAATAAAGGACGAGCGTGAACAGAAAAATGCCGATGTAAGTTAAAGTGTGTCCTTTGCGCCCGAGCCAGCGGTCGCGGCTCAACAATTTTCGGTCTTGCTCGGCTTTTTTTTGCCCGCGTTTCTGTTTTTGCAGTTCGGCGTAATTCAGCCCGTTTTGCTCGTCGCCGGAAAACGCTTTTTCGATTGCCGCCTGCGGTGCGGAAGCCGCAATGATTTCAACATTCTTTTTGACGAGCGGTAAATTTTCGGACGCCGTATTTTTTTGTAAGAATTCTTCTACGAACGGTTCTTTCGAGTTTGAATCGTTTAACTCCGCTTTTGAATCGTCCAAATCGGTTCGGCTCGAACGTGGATTGATTAAAGTTTCCGGCGCGGAAGAAAACGGTGAATTATTCGGTTTCGGATTTTCTTCCGGCTTTTGTTTGGACGACGGCTTGAGAGTTTGAAAATCGCCGGAACTTTTTCCGTTCTTCCCTGTCGGCGCGGCGGCGGAAGACGACGGCGAAGCGAGCTTTTGGTAATCGTTGTTTTTAGAGTTTCTGGCGGGCATCGGTAAATTTCAGCGTCCGGTTTCGTGTCGAAATTTTCCGTAGCGAGCGGCAACGCGGGCAACCGTTTGGCGCGAAAAACTTGTCAGACGACATTTTAACATTTTCGCTTCAGATTGCTAATTTGTTTTATGGAAATTTTATACGGCGACTTCTTCGGTTACGTCCGCGATAATGTCGCGCACGCGCTGTTTCAATGCCCGCTCGAACTGGCGCGCTTCGTTGACGCCGTTAAAGGAAAGCTGCTGCAAATTGGCTTCGATGCGTTTTCGGTAATCGGAGACGAGCGAGTCGGAGACGCCGAGCATTTCGGCGACTTCGAGCTGTGTGCCGCTTTCGGAAATCAAATAACAATGCCACAAAACATTGACCATCCGGTCAAATTGTTTGGCTTTGCCGCGCACCGATTTGTTTAATTCATCAAGAAATCCTTCGACAAATCCGGTTGCCGCCAATTCCGCTTCGCGCCGCATAACGTCTTGTTCGGGCGTTTCGCGCGTGTCGGCGAAATCATATTCCATACGGTCTTCTTCGCCGCCGTCGCCGCCGCCCATCGAGCCGACCGGAACGAGATAAATGTCCATAATCGGCAGCCGCGACATCACGAACGAGCGCAGGGAACGCACGTCAACGGGCGAATCGACCGCTTTGAAAACTCGTATAATCAATTTTTCCAGCTCGACGTTACTGATGACAATCTGCGCGTCGCCTGTGCAGCCGACCATTCTGGTATCGCGGCTCTGAAAGGAGACGACCTTGACGCGCTCCTCCATTTCCTGCACGTTGCGCCGCGTTTTTTCGTTTTTCCATTCCGCCAGACCGTAAAGCCTGTCGGCAAGACGCCGATGAACATCAGGGTTATTGATGTTGTCGAAACGCTTGAAACTTTTTCCCGTTTGAATCAAAGTCGAAACGCGCCGCGCGAGCCGGTAAGATTCGGGATAACGCTTGCGCAGCTCCGCCGTCAGCATATTGGTCAATTCAATCTGGCTGATTTCCGCTTCGATTTCGGCGTCCGACATCTGCGTGTCGAGATAATGCTGAAAACGCTCTTTGCCCAAAAGCGCAACGAAAAGCTCCTGCGTCAAATCCGTATAAGCGTTGTGCCTGCCTTCTTCGACCAGAAATCCGGCGCGTTTCGATGCTCGCACAAGCGGATGCGAAGAAACGATGCGGTGCAGCTCCGCCCAAATCTGATTGACATCGGATTTCTTAAGGCTTTCGTTCCATTTTCCGACCTTTATGTGGCGGGTCGGGACGGGTTTTGCCGGCACTGCCGTCGCCGTCGTCTGCTCTCTTGTTGCATTCATATTTAACTTTATTCCGATTATGGTTTTTGGATTTTTGCGATTTTTCGTGAGTTCGCCCGTTTAGCTTTTCCAGCCGAAATTTTTCTTTATATGTTTGAGCCGGAATGATTTTCCCGAAATCTTCGCAAACAGGATTTAGCGGAAAAACTTTGTGAATCAGGCAACGGACATTCGGCAGCACCGCCGGTTCGGAGGGTTTTGGCGACGAATTTCTTGTCTCTCGCCGACAACAAGTTAAATAGTAGCAATAAATTCTAATTTGGGCAACATTTTTTTGTATGTTTTTGTTTTGTTAAACAACAAGCATAAACTTTGACGTTGCAAGCATTTACAGACAACGCTTAGCTGGTTTTGATTATTTTGAAATATTTATTTCGTTTTTAACGCGCGAAGTTTTGGAAGCGGAGCGGCATTACGGGTTTATTTTTTAGTAGCAAGCAAATTTATCTGTTGTTTTCAGGCGCGGAGATTTACCAATTCTCTACTCTTGCGATATAAAATATGTTTCGGTTAAAGATGATAACTTTTTGTAAAAGCGCGAAATGTCCGACATCCGAAGACTTGCTCTCGTTCGAGCGGGCAGGTTACGGCGACGGTTTACCGGTCAGGAAAAGCGAAGAAATCTGGACGCATTTGACGGGATGCGAATTTTGCGCCGCCGAATTGGAATTTTACGCGCGCTATCCGCAAACCGCCGACGAAGAAGACGCAGAGGAAACGACGGCGCGTGTGGAAATTCCGCTGCCGCTCTACGAACTCGCCAAAGCGCTGCTCAACAACAAACACAAAGATTTTTCGCTGCTCGACAGCCTTAAATAACTGATAACTGATAAGTTTAAGAATCTGCTTTTACTTATCAGTTATCAGTTATCAGTTATCAGTTACTCTAGTTTCCGCAGATTTCGTCAATCGCTTCCGCATATTTTTCGTCGATGACGCCGCGCTTTATTTTCAAGGTCGGCGTCATTTCGCCTTTGTCGATAGAGAATTCGCGCGGCAACAAATAAACTCTTTTCACACGCTCGTAATCGTTCATCTCGCGCGTCAAGTCCACTGCGTCGCGCTGAACGCGCTTGACGACGTGCGGGTTTTCGCACAATTCTTCGCGCGTAAAATTCTCGCTCGCAATACCTTCATCGCTTAAGGCTTGTTTCAAAAATTCCCAATTCGGAACGACGAGCGCGCCGACTTGTTTTCTGCCCGAACCAACGGCGACTGCTTGGGCAACGAGCGGCGATTGACTCAAAAGCGCTTCGACCTGCTGCGGCGCGACGTATTTTCCGTTCGACAATTTGAACAAATCTTTTTTGCGGTCGGTGATAAAAAAATGTCCGTCCGCGTCTTTGTAACCGACATCGCCGGTGTGATAAAAGCCTTCGTCGTCGATGACATTCGCGGTTTCTTCGTCGTTGTTGAAATAGCCGCGCATCACGTTTTTGCCGCGAATAAGAATTTCGCCGTCCGACTCGGCGATGCGCATTTCGATTCCGTCAAACGGCTTTCCGATTGAGCCGACTTTGCTGTCGTCGGGACGATTGGCGCAGGTTACGCACGCTTCGGTCATTCCGTAGCCTTGAAGAACCGGGATGCCCGCCGCCCAGAATGCGTTTGAGAGTTTTTTCGATAAAGGAGCGCCGCCCGAAACGAAAAATCGGATGCTGCCGCCGACGCCGACGCGCCATTTTGAAAAAACAAGGCGACTGGCAATCAAATGTTTCAAACCGAGCGCGGGCGAAACGAATCTGCGCTTGTCTTTTGCCGTCCAATAATCTTGCCCGACCTGCAAAGCCCAATCGAAAAGCCGCGTTTTATAACCGCCCGCCGATTTCCCTTTTTTGACGATTTTGTGATAAACCTGCTCGAACAGGCGCGGCACGGCGGTCATAATCGTCGGGCGCACTTCGGCGAGATAATTTGCAAGCTGGTCAAACGCGGCGCAGTAATGAATCGAAACGCCGTTGGCGCAGAGAACGTAAAAAACCGTGCGCTCGAAAATATGCGAGAGCGGCAGGACGGCGAGCGAGCGGTCGGACGGCTTTATCGGCAAGGCTTTTGAGACAGCCGTTACGCACGACGTAAAATTTTCGTGCGTCAGCATCACGCCTTTCGGCTCGCCCGTCGTGCCGGAAGTGTAAATAATCGTCGCCAAATCGCTCGCTTCGAGCTTCGATAGATGCTCGTCAAAAGCGGACGAATCAATTTTATTTAACTCGTCGCCGCGTCTTTCTATTTGCGCGAGCGACAACGCTTTGTTGTAGTCTTCGGAAACGGCATCTTCGTCAAAGAAAATCAATTTCTCCAAACGTTCCACCGATTGAATCGCGTTTTCGGCGTGGCGCAAAATCTTTTTCCCCGAAACAAACAAAATCTTCGCGCCCGAATCTTCCAAGATGTAGCGAATCTGCTCGACGGCTTGCGTCGTGTAAATCGGCACGTTGACGGCGCGCAAGGACAAAATCGCCAAATCGGTCAAAGACCATTCGGGACGATTTTCCGAGATAATCGCCACGCGGTCGCCCGCTTTGATGCCCAAATCCGAAAGTCCGAGCGCGATGCGTTTTATCCGTTCGATAACCGCCGCGCCCGACAGATTTTCCCAAACGTCATTGATTTTGTAACTAAGCGCGTCGGCTTTAGCGTGCCTGCGCCACGCTTCAAAACAAAAATGCGGCAGCGTCTGCGGAAGTTTTTCAAAGCCGTCTAAATTTGCGTTTGCCATTTTCGATATTCAACTTTTATTCGATGCTCAAAACGAAATTTAGATTTTAACATTTTCGATTGATTGTGTCTTTGATGATGCGAAACGGCTGAAACGGTTAGGTTATGTTGAATTTTTATAAAAGTCGCCGTCGGCAACTCAAGACAAAATATCAACACAACCTAGAACTAAAATTGAATATATTTGAAGCAGTTGTGGTCAATCGCGTAATCAAGTCTGGTCGTTAAGAACAAAAATTAACACTCGCGCCGCTAATACTTGTCCTTTCATTTTGAAATAATTGCCGCAAATCAAATATTCAGTATTTTGATACGTTTTATTTCCTTTTTAATGTGAATGTGGGGTAAAAGTTACAAAAAAGGCAACAACTAATATGACAGCTAAAGCTCCTAATACAATAGCGACTTTAGCTCCGGTAGATAGATTATGACCCTTAACTTGTTTCGCGTTCGAGTATGAAACGGGCGTCGAGGTTTTGGTTTCCGCGTTCGTTACGACAAAACCGTGTCGCCGATTTCGCTGACGTAGCCTTTTAGTTTCGCGCCGTCTTTGAGCTTGACTTCGATTCGCGCGTTCTCGCCCGTGCCGAGTCGGGCGACGCTCGCTTTAACCTTTTCGGCAAACCGCGCCTCTTTATCCGCTTTCCCGTCGGCGAAAACCGACGCGCCGAGAGATAAGTTAACGACTAAAACGGCGAGAGCTAAAGTCAGATATTTTTTGAACATTGATTTTCTCCTTTTCATTGAATTATTCTATCGAAAATTTTTGCCCTGTTCGGCTTGTAAGCTAATTACACGGGCATCTTTGCGGCTTGATTGAGATTAAAATTGCGACAATCAAAACTACTGCCGTAAGCCCGACGGCAATCCAAATCTTATCTCCCGTCGTTAGATTATTGCCTTTGACTTGTTTGGCGTTTGAATAAGAAACTTCGGTTTCAACGCCTGTCGTCTCGTTTGAAACGGCGAAACCGTTTTCGTCGATTCGGCTTATAAAGCCTTTCAGCTTCGTTCCGTCTTTGAGTTTGACCCGCACTCTCGCCTCTTTGCCCGCGCCGAGTTTAGCAATGCTGGCTTTTACTTTCGCGGCAAATTCGGCTTCTCTTTCTTCTTTTGTTCCGGCAAACGCCGTCGAGCCGAGAGCAAGATTGATTACCAAAACCATTACGACTAAAGTTAAACATTTTTTGAACATAGTTTTTTCCTCTCGAACGAATTTATTCACCTGCTGCTGCCAGACCGAGTAGCAGCAGCGCCAAAAAGACAACGGCAGCTCCGATGGCTATTTTAACGCCTAACGGCAGATTGCTGCCTTTAGCTTGTTTAGTATTCTGATACGACACTTCGGTCGGCGTTTTCGTAGCATCTTCGACCACGACAAAACTGTTTTCGTTGGCTTGGCTGATGTAGCCTTTGAGCTTTGTTTTGTTCCGCAGCTTGACTTCGACGCGCGCGTCAGTTCCCGTGCCGAGTTTTGCGATTTCGTTTTTTACCTTTTCGGCAAATAGCGCATCTTTGTCCGCCTTGTCGCCGGCAAAAACCGTCGCGCCGAGAGATAAGTTGATAACTAAAATTGTTAGAATTAAAGCCAGATATTTTTTGAACATAATTTTCTCCTTTTGATGAATAGAATACTTTCGCTGCGAGATAAAACTAAAGATTATTTATAAATTTGTCTATAATTTTTGGCGCTTCTTTGCAAGAACCTCTCACGCCCAATAATTTCTGTCGAGCGAGCGGTAACTAATCGCTTCGCTGATGTGATTCGGCTCGATGTTTTCGCTTGCTTCCAAATCGGCAATCGTGCGCGAAACTTTTAAAATCCGGTCGTGCGCGCGGGCTGAGAGTCCTTGTTTGAGCATCGCGCGTTCGAGCAAGTTTTCGCTTTCTTGGTCGAGCGCGCAGAATTTTCTAATCTGCGTCGGCGACATCGCCGAATTTGAAAAAACGCGTTCGCCTGCAAGCCTTTGCAATTGAATATCGCGCGCTTTTATGACACGTCCACGAATAGTTTCCGAGCTTTCGCCGAGCGCAACGCCTTTGCCGCGCAGCTCTTTGAAATTAACTGCCGGAACGTCGATGTGAATGTCGATTCTATCAAGCAGAGGTCCTGAAATTCTGCCGACGTAACGCTGAATTTGCGGCGGCGAACATTGGCATTCGCGCTGCGATGAGCCGTAATAGCCGCACGGACACGGGTTCATCGAAGCGACAAGAGTGAAATTAGACGGGAACGTCAGGGACGTTGCGGCGCGCGAAATCGTAACCTGTTTGTCTTCGAGCGGCTGGCGCAGAACTTCCAGAACGCTGCGGTCAAATTCCGGCAATTCGTCAAGAAATAAAACGCCCAAATGCGCCAAAGAGACTTCGCCCGGTTTCGGAATCGAGCCGCCGCCGATAAGTCCGGCTTGCGAGACGGTGTGATGCGGATTTTTGAACGGTCGTTCGGTTATCAAACCGGATTTTCCCGTCAAGCCCGCAACCGAATGAATTTTCGTAATCTCGAGCGCTTCTTCAAATTCCATCGGCGGCAAAATCGTCGGCAGGCGTTTTGCCAGCATCGTTTTTCCCGAACCGGGCGAGCCAATCATAAGAATATTATGACCGCCCGCGCTCGCAACTTCGAGGGCGCGTTTCGCCGACGCTTGCCCGCGCACTTCGGAGAAATTTACGCGATAATGATTTTCTTTGTTTTTTATTTCGTTGATGTCGAGCTTCAAAGGCGCGACGCGCGTCTCTTTTCCCGACTGCAAATCCTGCACTATTTCGACGGCTTGGCGCAAATCCCGCACGGGAAAAACGTTTACTTCCGCAACTACTGCCGCTTCGGTTGCGTTTTCTTCGGGAAGAATCAAATTTTTTACGCCGTTTTCTCTTGCCCGCAGCGCAATCGAAAGCGCGCCGCGCACGGAGCGCACGCGCCCGTCTAAAGATAATTCGCCGATGCTGATTGTGTTTTCCAAACTCTCGCCGTTTCCCAAATCACCGTTTGCGCCCAAAATTCCCAATGCAATCGGCAAATCAAAGCTCGCGCCTTCTTTGCGAACATCTGCGGGCGCTAAATTTATCGTCGTTTTGTGAAACGGGAAAAAGTAAGAACTGTTCGTAATTGCCGCGCGAATTCTCTCTCTCGACTCTCGAATTGCCGTGTCGGGCAAACCGACGATTAAAACCGGAGAAGACGTGTCGGCTTCGCCTTTGACGGGCTGCAAATTCACTTCAATATCGACGACGAGCGCGTCGATACCGTAAACGGCGGCGGATTGAACGAGGAAAAGCATAAAATTTCGGGCGCGGAAAATTTCCGCAAAAAACTGAACGTCTGAAATTTATAACAGAATTCCGCCGAAAAGTCAGACTTTTCTTCACTTACGCAAATTGAAAAACGAAAAAACAGGGCGGCAGATTTTGTTTCGCGCGATTAAACTTTCGCGTTTTGACAAACGGCTAGTTTTCCCTAAGATGTTAGGTTATGAGCATCAAATCGGACGTTTGGATTCGGCGTATGGCAACGGAAAAAGCGATGATTTCGCCGTTTCTGCCCGAACTGGTCAGAGAAAAAGGCGGAAGGCGAATTATCAGCGCGGGCGCCTCGAGTTACGGCTATGATATGCGGCTGGCGGACGACGGCTTTCGCGTTTTTTCTTCTGTTTACGGACTGGAGATTGACCCGAAACATTTTGACGAAAATTCGTTGATAGAACCAATCTTGCGCGAGTCGGACGACGGTGCGAAATACTATTTGCTGCCGCCGCATCATTACGGTTTGGGCGTAACAATCGAAACTTTCAAAATGCCGCGCAATGTTACAGGAATTGCACTTGGCAAATCAACTTACGCAAGATTCTCTTAACCACTTCCTCCTAAAACAACTAATAAGCCATATAAACAAAAAGAAATAAATACGCAAAATTGTGCATATTCATTTCTGGCATCTTGCCTCAACAAAATTTTACTTGGTCGGAAATTTCTTTTATATTTTCAGTAATATTATGAGCATAAAATCAGACAAATGGATTCAACGGATGGCTACCGAACACGGCATGATTGAGCCGTTCGAGGCTGGTCAAGTCAGAGAATCCGAGGGCAAGAAAGTAATATCTTATGGAACTTCCAGTTACGGGTATGATGTACGCTGTTCCGATGAGTTTAAGGTTTTCACAAATGTTTACAGCGCGATTGTAGACCCGAAAAATTTTGACCCCAACTCGTTCGTCGACATCAAAGCCGACCATATTATTATCCCGCCGAATTCTTTTTGTTTGGCGCGCACGGTAGAGTATTTCAGAATCCCGAGAAATGTTTTAACCGTTTGTTTGGGCAAAAGCACATATGCCCGCTGTTTTTCAGCAGATACAAAAGTGGCTTTATCAAATGGAAGGTCTGCGACCTTGGAACGACTCGCCGAGTTGTTTACTCATGAGAAAGTATTTTCAGGTTACAGCTTAGATTCAAATAATAATCAAGTTGTTTCGCAATTGGATTTTCCCCGTTACATCGGACGGGATACTTTACTCGAATTAACTCTCGATAACGGCAAAACAATTCGCTGTACGTCCGACCATAAATTTGTTAAATGGACTGGTCATATGGTAGAAGCGCATTTACTTCGACCAGGTGATTTACTTGCCGGAATTAATCAATCCGTACATTCTGAATCGAATACAACGATTACAGAGCCAATTCTTCACAGCAACAATCGAACTTTCATAAAAGCTGGATTAACACAAAACACCCAGAGATTACTTAGTAATAGCAGGACAGTCATTAGCATTAAAGAAGTGGCTGGAATACACGATGTTTACTGCCTGACAGTGCCGCGTTACGGGAATTTTGCTCTTGAAGCCGGAGTATTCGTTTCAAACTGCGGAATTATTGTTAATGTTACTCCCTTTGAACCTGAATGGGAGGGTTACGTTACTTTAGAGTTTAGTAATACAACGCCTCTTCCGGCGAAAATCTATGCCAACGAAGGCGTCGCGCAAGTTTTGTTTTTTGAAGCCGACGATAATGATGTTTGCGAAGTATCTTATAAGGATCGCGGAGGAAAATATCAAGGACAGCACGGCGTCACAATTCCAAAATTATAACTTTTGTGCGTTCCGCTATGAGTTGAAATTTAGTCGGTATAAGTTGAAATTTGTTCCGGTATAAGTTGAAATCTGCTTACTTAAGATGAGCCTTTGGGCATGAGTTGAGAATTAGTAGGCGCAAGCTACAACTTACTCGGGATAATTCAAAAATACTCGCGTATACGCGAGTATTTTCTTTAAAACGAATCAAATCGCGTTATTGAGGAGTCAAAAAAACTCTGCAACTTTGCATTTGATTGAAGTTACAGACATTGATGGATACGATTTCTATCGCATAGCAATTAAGTTGGTAAATAAAATATAAAACTTTCCAAAAGAGAATGTTTTTTCGGCTTCCTCGACGAAACTAAAGTGACCGCTTTTCTCGAACATTTCAAATTGTCCGGTCGGTGTGAGCCGCTTATAGGTCTGTGTCAACCGCGGCGGTACATTTCGATCAAATCCCCGGCTTCAGGTCAACCTTCGTGCCATAGTAGAACTGATGCGAACTCAGATCGTCAATTGCCGCCATCGGTTTATTCGTAATACTGCTCGCCCTACGTTCGCGTCTCTTCGTGAATATCACCCGCGCTCGCATGAGCGACGACTGTAAAACGGAATTGCTAAGTTTTTGGAGAAGTAATTCGCCTTATAGTTATGTGCCGTTACGACGTTTTTGGAGTTTGTTGAAAAAGCGAATCACAGGTTCTAATTTTGGGGACTCCGATGGCAACGTCTTTAACAGTCGATATTCAATCCAGTAGTAAACGCCCAAAAAAGCCATCGATAAAACTTGAGCAATACCTACCAATACCGCAATTGCTACGATTGGAGAGGTATTTGGATTACCAAAGATGAGGACTGCAATCCATCCGACAAGGAGAAATGGTCCAAACACAATAGAGGCGATCTTGACGCCGATGTTTCCCTTCTTCCATCTCGCTAATAAATCTCTTACGACCGGAAGTCGGGCCGATTCGTAGTTAGACCAAGCTGTTTCATACGCATATTGCGCGCCCCGAAGCCTTTCATCCGCTTCCCGCGCCGGACTTCTGGTCAACACGACGCCGCTCGAAGCCGGTTGGTCGGGACGATTAGTTGTTGAAATCGGAAATCTGGCGAATTTGCCGCTGCGCGTCTACATTAACGAAGGCATCGGGCAGATTTTATTTTTTGAATCGGACGAAGAGTGCGCCGTTTCCTATTCGGACAGAGGCGGAAAATATCAAAATCAAACCGGATTAACTTACGCAAAAGTTTGAGGCGCTGCGCGGCTATAACTGGAACCATCGATTGTCCGAAATGGACACCGGATGGTTCCTTTTTAAAGGCAGTGAAGCACGACGGTTCCGCTTTCTTTTTTGTAGCCAAGAATATAGAAATTTCTTTCCGCTTGACGACCAGATTTTTTGGCGCGACGCACCTCAATTTTTCCGATCTCAGCCGCGCACCACGGGCAACGGTTGAGAATAAATTTGTTTTCGGTCGACTGCGGATGTTTTTGGAGCTGTTCGCGCCAGGACCTGTGATATTTCTCTAATCGTTCTAAATCTTTTGGTGTTATCTCGCCTATGCGCTGAATGTTCATATTATCTTCCAGATCGGCAATCTTTACTCGCCAGGCAATCGAGTTTTTGCCGGCGCGCTCGATAAATTTCTCGTAGCTTTCGCCTTCCCTATTTGTTACACATTCGACGGCAGCTAGAACTTCCTCGGAAAAGCCTTCCTCCCGTAATTTCTCAATCGTCCAATCGGTATCTTCAACAACATCGTGAAGAATTGCCGTTATCATCTCGGCTTCCGATTTTAAGCGCATCATCATTCTCAAGGGATGGAGAATATATGCAGCTCCGGCTTTATCTACTTCGCCTTTATGAGCTTGAGCTGCAATTGCAATCGCGTCTTCAAGCGTCGCCGTTTTGTCTTCTTTTTTTGTCATTTTATTTTATCTTTGTCTTAACGGATTATTTGGGTTTTGATTCCTTATGAAAGTTTCCGAATCGGTCTTCGTTAAATAAACTAACCTCGAATATCTTTCGGCTACTCTACTTATTCTTGCTTTGTTTCGCGCTGCCCGATAGTTTGCTCTTCCGTATATAGTTTGTCGAAATTCTTTTCCGGGTAATTCTCATTTATGGCTTTGATAAAATCGTTGCCGTTAAGCATCTCAAAGGTGACATCCTTGTAATCGCAAAACAGCTGCATATTGCTAATCAGCTGTTCGGAGCGCGGCATTTGCTTTCCGAGTTCAAAATTGAGATACCTCCGAGCCGCCTCTTCGTCCGGCTCACGTCCCCCGCTTTTAATTTGCGGCGGCGGATTTTTCATCAGTCCGGGCAGCAGCATTTCAAGCAAATTTTGGCGGCTCGCCTCAATCTCCAGTTCCATATCCTCTTTAATGCTTTCTCTTAATTTTGTCAGTTCATCCGTAGCCGCTTTAACTTTCCGGTCAAACTCTTCCCGGCTGCTGCGAAGAATTACCGAACCGTACCGTTCACCTAAAGGTTTTAAAAACTCTCTGCGCAGATTTTTAACCGTTTCTTCAAACATTTTGATTTGAGTTGTCAGACTGCTGTCTTCGCCCATAATACGACAGGTTGTTTTGACCCGGTCTCGAAGATCAGGGTCGGCGACACTCAGCAGGTATTTCGGCAAAGTGATTGTCTTACCGGTGAGCCGGCAGCCGCTGAAACTCATTTCGACGAATTGAAAATACCCTTGGTAAACTCGCACTTTTCGTTTCTGGTCAAACTTCTGCGGCGGGCTGTCCAAAAGTTCTGTTTCGATTGTTTTCAGGTCTTTTTCGGTGAACGCTTCCGTGCCGATTTCGGGCGTTAATTCTTCGGTCAGAAAGTTTTCGTCGAGAACGGTTTTAGTTGCTGAATCTTGGAACGGAATCTCCGCAATCAAATCTTCAGTTATTACTTCTTGATCCAAAATGTCATCGTGCGCGACGACGCTGATATCAGGGGCAATGGAAAAGAGAATTTGTTTTGCAAATTCGACATTGACCTGAACGGCATTGTTAATTGTTGCGGACGGCTGCTCGAGGATAATTTCCGGTGTCGGCGAATAAACCCACGCCCTTTCATCGGCTAAGAGAACAGCAATGCGTAAGCCCGGCGCGCGGCGGATGTCAATTTGTTTTTCAGCCAGAAGTTTTACTCCGGCTTGTTCGCCAAAACCTAACCGAAAGACTTCCGGGTCGGCATCGATAACCACGCGCAACGCCGCCGTTTCATTGTTTTCCTTAAATTTACATAGCGCCATTGCTACCGATTCGGAAATGCTTGGCGCTGCGTAAATAATATGTTTTTCCGCTGCTTCGATAATATGGACTAATTGTTTATTGTTAATAAACGTAAAAGTTTTCGGCTGATTATCATTCATAAAAGTTTCAAGCAGGGGCAGCAATCCACAGACATTTCCAATATTAAATTCAGTAATTGCAAATTTTCCAAATCTGCGGAATTTATTACTAAACAAGCTTATTTTTCTTTTGTTTTTACATAACCTCAACAAAATTCAACGAAAGCAATCTATTTATTTTGTAATTGGTATTTTCACAATATATTTTATTTAGTCCCGGACAATGTGTCATTTATTTTTCCCTTACACTTAAAGAAATATGTATCAGGACAGGAAGTCGGAAATTGAAATATAAAATTTCTCGAAAAAGTTTTTGAGTGAGAACTTAAAGTGCAATTTTAAGTTTATTTTGGTCTAATTTCGATATTCTTATTTTGGTTTTAGCTTTGACAAAATACAAATAAGTAATTATCTTCCCCTTATTTATTGCAGTTATTTATAAAAATTAATATGAAATCAGATACACAATCGATCTACAATTTGTTTCAATCAAAACGTCGATACATAGTTCCTCTGTATCAAAGACACTACGTGTGGTCAAAAGAGAATCAGTGGGAGCCGCTGTGGGAAGATATTTTAAACAAAACGCTTGATCATTTAAGCCAAAATGAATCTTCGCCACACTTTATGGGCGCCATGGTTTTTGCCCAAATACCCACCTACGGAAAGCAACTCCCAGCACATACGGTAATAGACGGTCAGCAGAGATTAACCACGCTCCAATTGTTTCTAGCCGCTTTTCGCAATGTGGCAAGAAGACATAACGTGGTTGAATACGTCGATGAAATTTCTTTGCACGTCCTAAATACCGGAATGGCGCACTAATCCGTTAGTTTCTAAAATGCGCTCGAGAATCATCTCGCCCCAGTCGCCTTGTTTTTTCGCCTGTCCTTTGAGCGCCGTAGCCAAATTGTTTGCCTCACTGCTGACTTTATCCGTTTGTTCAATCAAGGCTTTTACTTCCTTTTCAAGCGAAAACCTTTGCTGCGATTCTTTCTCGTAGGTTTCTTCAACCTTTGTTTTGAATGAGCTGATCTCTTTACTCAAAGGCAGGAGAATATTTTCGATATTGGCGCGGTTGGTTTCGGTAAACTTTTCGCTTTTGGATTCTAGAAGACGGTTAGCGATGCTTTCAAACTCGAGGTGGGATTTTTCTCTAATGTCTTCAATTTCCGCTTTATGAACAGCGAGTTTGCCTTCATTGGATGTGAGATTTGCGGTGAGCGTCGCGTTTTCGCTGAACAGGTTTTGCACCTGCACGGTCAAATCGTGAATTTCGATTTCTTTTAGATTATTTGCCTTGATTTTGTCAGCCACAGTATTTTCCAGAACCTGTGCATTTGCAGAGATTTGCGCGAGGTTTTCACGTGCGGCTGATAATTCAGTTTCTTGGCGAGCAGCTTTTTCAGCGAGTTTCGTATAATCCGAAGATAAATTTTGGTTACGTTCTTCAGCAACGCTTAAATTCGTTGAAGATTCGTTGAACTTACGTGTAATTTCCGCAAGTACGCGCTCCCTTTCGATTCCCGTGCGTTTCTTTTCTTCAATTTCCCGATTGGAGTGAGCGAGGCTTGTTTCGAGCCGGATAATGTCTTTTTCGTATTGCTGCTTTGCCTGGTCATCATTCTGGTTGGCTGATTTTCTTCCAAATAACAAAAAACCGGCTAATCCGCCCGCAACGATTCCGGCGATAATACCGATAACCAAAAATAATATTTCATCTGTTGAGTTCATTTTCTTTCTCCGTTTAAGTAAATAGGTGTGGTTGTGAAGAAACGGAAAAGAAATATTGAGTATTTCACTCCATTAATCGAAACAATGATTTTTAACTAAAAAACTTATTAATGTTCTTTGTAGCGCAAATTGTGGAGGTTGGGGGCTTTTTTATTGGTTTAATTTAGCCTTAAACATTAAAAAAAGTTAATTTTTAATCAAATAAAGCACACTTTTAAGATGATAAACACATTTTCAGAATTTTCAAAAGAAAATTCTACAACTACGCTTTTCCCGGCTTCATTGTCTAAAAATCAAATCTCGTTGAGTATTTATTGAATTGAGTATTTTTGTGAATCGAATCCTGGGTTGGGGTTTACGGGTTTTTATTTGGGAACGAATCAAATCCCTTTTGTAACATCATTGGGGGCCATCGTAATCGCAAGGTATACAGCAAATTCTAAAGAGCTTGATTATTTTATTTTATTTTATGAATTATAGAATTTAATTCATGGTCGGCAAAAGAGAAAAGAGCCTGTGTTTACAGGCTCTTTGTATGGAACGAATCAAATCCCGTTGAGGAGCGGTCATATATGATTCCAATTCAGGTTATAGGATGGATGGTAATTGCAATGTACAGTGCAATTTTAAGAGATTTTTATTGTCTCAGTTTACTTACATTAGCCGCTAGATTTTCGGAGCGAATCAAATTTCTTTAAAAGGAATGAATCAAATCCTTTTGAGGAAAAAATAAAAAGCCCGTATTTACAGGCTTTTAGTAAAGAATGAATCAAATCCGGTTGGAATTTTAAGGTTGGCGAACTACAAATACCGGATTGGCGAAGTATAAATACCCAACCTGGCGAAGTATAAATACCTCTAAGGTTACTTTGCGCCGCCCGCAAGTTTGCCGATAAGCGAGAAGAGCGGCATATACATCGAGATAACGATTGAGCCGATGGTTATGCCTAAAAAGGCGATGAGCGCCGGTTCTATCATTGCCAGCAAGTCGGCGATTGCCGAGTCTACTTCGTCTTCGTAGAAATCGGCGATTTTGCCGAGCATCGCGTCGAGCGCGCCGGTTTGTTCGCCGACGCCGACCATTTGCCCGACCATATGCGGGAAAACTTCTGTGGCTTTTAACGGGTCGACGAAGTTTTCGCCGCGTTCGACACCGGCGCGCACTTTCATAATCGCTTCTTCGATGATGACGTTGCCGGCGGTTTTGGCGGTGATTTCCAGAGACTGCAAAATCGGAACGCCTGACGAAAGCAAAGTTGAGAGAATGCGCGAGAAGCGCGCGACGGCGATTTTTCGCAGGATGCCGCCGAAAATCGGCAGCTTCAGCAAAATTCCGTCGATGACGTATCTGCCGCTCGGCGTTTTGTAATAGTATTTTATGCCGACGGCGGCGGCGATTAAGCTAACGAGCAGCGTCAAGCCGCCCCAGCCGGACAAAAAGTTGCTGATGCTCATCACGATTCGCGTCGGCAGCGGCAACGCTTCGCCCGGTCCGAGAAGACCGAGAAAGATTTGCTCAAACTGCGGGATGACGACGACCATAATGACGGCGACGGCGGCGATGGCGACAAAGACGACAGCCGCCGGATAAATCGACGCCGAGACGATGCTTCGTTTTAGTTTGACGACTTTTTCGATAAGGGTCGATAGGCGCTGCAAAATCAAATCAAGGACGCCGCCCGCTTCGCCTGCTTCGACCATATGCGTGTAGAGCGAATCGAAAACCTTCGGATGTTTTTCCAAAGAAGCGGCGAGCGTTGCGCCTTCTTCGACGTTTTGGCGAACTTGATGCAGAGTTTCTTTGAAAAAAAGGTTTTTCTGCTGTTCGGCTAAAATGTCGATGCACGAGACGAGCGGCAGACCGGCGTCAATCATCACGGAAAACTGGCGCGTGAAAACGGCTAGCTCTTTCGCCTTGACCTTTTTCGAGCGTCCGAGTTTCGGAATGGCGATTTCGCGCCCTTTTTCCGACGCCTGCGTCATCACGATTTGCTCGCGGCGCAGAAGCGCGCGAAGCTCGTCCTGGGTTGCGGCTTCCTTTTCGCCCGAAACCAGTTCGTTCAGGCGGTTGCGACCTTTGTATGCGTATGTTGGCATTGTGTTGGTTTTATTGCTCCTCTAAAAAATCTTTGAGATTGGCGGGTGGAACGAGTTTAGCGAGGTTGAAAAATTTCTAACATCAGCGACTCGTTAAACTTTTTAACGAATCGGCGGGCGTTGTCCGACGGGGCGACCTTGCGCATAAGGACTCGCCGCCGCGCCGTTGACATTCGGCTTGGCTTGTCCGCCGTAAGATTGGTTGACGCCCGCGCCGCGCTCGATTAAATCTTTCAGCTCGTCGGCGTTTGACGAGCGCGCCATTGCGACATCAAGCGAGATTTGGCGTTTTTGATAAAGCGATGCGAGGGCTTGATTAAACGTCTGCATACCGAATTTATCTTGCCCGGTTTGCATCATCGAATAAACCTGATGAATTTTGTCATCGCGGATAAGGTTGCGGATTGCCGAATTCGGTATCAGGATTTCCAGCGCCATCACGCGCCCTTCGCCGTTGGTTTTCGGCAAGAGCGCCTGACACAAAACGCCTTCGAGAACCAAGGACAACTGCGTGCGGATTTGCGATTGCTGACCGGCGGGAAAAACGTCGATGATGCGATTTATCGTCGAAGCGGCGGAGTTGGTGTGCAGAGTTGCGAAAGTTAAATGTCCGGTTTCGGCGACGCGCAGAGCCATCTCGATTGTTTCCAAATCGCGCAGTTCGCCGACCAGAACAACGTCCGGGTCTTGACGAAGCGCGGTTCTTAAAGCGTCGGCAAAACCGTGCGTGTCGGAATTCACTTCGCGCTGGTTGACGACGCAGTTTTTGTGGTTGTGGAGAAATTCTATCGGGTCTTCGATGGTTAAAATATGCTCGTGGCGCTCGATGTTTATTTTATCAATCATCGAAGCGAGCGTGGTTGATTTTCCCGAACCCGTCGGACCCGTAACGAGAATTAAACCGCGCGGTTTTTTGCACATATCGGCGACGACCGGCGGAAGTCCAAGCGCATCGAACGATTTTATTTCATACGGAATTGCACGGAAAACCGCGCCGACCGCGCCTTTTTGATTGAAAAGATTGGCGCGGAAACGCGACATTCCTTTTAAGCCGAACGAAAAATCGAGTTCCAAATTTTCTTCAAAACGATGTTTCTGCGCGTCGGTCAAAACCGAATAAGCGATTCGCTTTGTATCGGCGGGCGTGAATGCCTGAAAACCGTCGAGCGGTTTTAAGTGTCCGTGAACGCGCACCTGCGGCGGCGAGTTCGTCGTCAAATGCAAATCCGAGCCGCCTAAATCCGTCATTTTGCGAAGAAGGTCGGGCAGCGTAATCTGATTTTCCGCACTGGCGTATTGTTCTTGATTCATTTTTATTTAGTGGCGAGTTGTGAGCGGCGAGCGATAAGTTAATGAATTTTCCTACACTAACCGTTCATTACTCGCCGTTCACTGTTATTTAAGTTCGGCTTGCTGTGCTGCGCTCGGTTTTCTTTGCAGGGCTGTGATGACGCGCTCGGATTCGGCTTCGATGCGTTTTGAAGTGTCGCCGGCGGGCGCACTCGTTGCGATGCTGTAGATTTGACCGCCCGCTTCGGTGAAATAAAACAGGCGCGATTGAATTTGTCCGCCCGCGCCCGCCGATTGTGCGACGACGACGAAAACCCGCTTGCCGCCGATTTGCTTTTGATAATCGTTGACCACCCAGCCGTCTTCACGAATCATCCGGTCAATGACCAAACGTCTAAGCGAAGCCGTCTGCACGCCGCCGACTGTTTTCATATTGTCTGCGCTGTTGCCGATTGCCGAACCGACAACGGATATTGAAGCCGAGCCGATGTTCGAGCCGCTTTCATCGTCCACGCGAAACTGCGATTCGCCCGCCGTTGTTACTTTTGTCGCCGCACTGCGTTTCCAGCCTTTCGGCGCGGCGTCGCCCGACGGCAGCAGAAATGCGGGCGCATTTTCCGCAACAGGCTTATTCAAAATATTGTTGAGACGAATCTGGCGAAGCCGCACGGCTCGTCTCTGCGCCGCCGCAGATTTCAAACGATTTTGCCGCAGCCGATAAAGCCGCCACCAGTTTTTTGAGAACTTTTTATATTTTCGGTGCTTCTTTTTATATTTGTGCGTGGTCATCGCCTCGGCTGCGGCATATTCGCCCAAAAACGGAGCAACGCCGCTCAAACCAACTATTAAAGATAAAGATAACGCAATCGCTCGCAACATAATTTCTCCCTTTTCTTCTCCGGCAATTTCTATAAAACCGTTTCTTTGACGACTTCTTCAATCGTCGTAACGCCGTCGCGTATTTTATAAAGCCCCGACTCGCGCAAGGTTATCATTCCGCTGTCAATAGCTTTTCTTCTCAATTCGATGGCGCTCGCGCCGATGATAATCAGCTCGCGCAGCTCGTCGGTTACTTCCATCACTTCGTAAAGCCCGATTCTTCCCTTGTAACCCGTGTTGTTGCAGACGGCGCAGCCTTTGCCTTTGAAAGATTTAATCTGCGGCGCTTCTTCGGGCGTGAAACCGATTTCGATATAGGCTTCGACGGGAAGTTTCTGTTCTTCTTTGCACTCGGCGCAGACGCGGCGAATAAGCCGCTGCGCTTGGATAATGTTGACGCTCGTCGCCACCAGAAACGGCTCGATGCCCATATTTACAAGACGCGAGATGGTCGAAGGCGCGTCGTTCGTGTGAAGGGTCGATAAAACAAGGTGTCCGGTCAGCGCGGCTTTGATGGCGATTTCCGCCGTTTCAAAGTCGCGGATTTCGCCGACGAGAACGATGTTCGGGTCTTGACGAAGGAACGAGCGGAGCGCGGCGGCGAAATTCAAGCCGATTTGCTCTTTCATCTGCACCTGATTGATGCCCGGCAAGTTAAATTCAACCGGGTCTTCCGCCGTCATAATATTCGTTTCCGAAGTATTAAGCGCCTGCAAAGCCGAGTAAAGCGTGTTGGTTTTACCCGAACCTGTCGGACCTGTAACCAAAACCATTCCGTAAGGCTTGGTAATGTTGCGCTGAAAAATCTCCAAACTCTTTTCTTCAAAACCGAGCTTGGTCATATCGAGCATCAATTTGTCTTTGTCGAGCAGACGAAGCACGACTTTTTCGCCGAACAAAGTCGGCAAAGTCGAGACACGGAAATCGAGTTCGCGCGAGCGATTATCAACCTTTACTTTGATTTTTATGCGTCCGTCCTGCGGCAGGCGTTTTTCCGATATGTCGAGCTTCGACATAATTTTCAAGCGCGAAATCAGCGCGTCGCGCATCTTCATCGGCGGGTGCATCACGTCGTATAAAACGCCGTCAATGCGGAAACGAATGCGAAAATCCCGTTCATACGGCTCGACGTGTATGTCGGATGCGCCGCGTCTTAAACTATCGACCAGCAGAACGTTGACCAGTCGCACGACGGGCGCGTCTTCGCTCGCTTTGGCAAGCTCCGCCAAATCGATTTCGTCATTTTCTTCAAGAATTTCAACGTCGCCGCCGTCGTTTTCGTTAAATTCAAAACGGTCGAGCGAAACGGTCAAATCCGAATCGACGATTCGTCCGCCCGCGCCGTTGCCGTTGCCGTTGCCGTTTTTCGCCGCGCCGTTTCCGTTTTTTGAAATGCGCGCGCCGATTTTTTCAAATCCTTCGGCGGCGGCTAAATCGAAGGCTACGATTTGATTGGTCGCTTTATAATATTTGCCGATGGCGGTTGCCAAAGAGGCTTCCGAAGCGATGACCGGTTCGACGTTCAGCCCCGTCATAAACTTAATGTCGTCCATCGCAAACACGTTCGTCGGGTCTGCCATCGCCAGCGTCAGGGTCGCGCCGACTTTTGAAACCGGCAGCACCGAATATTTCAGCGCGACTTCGTGAGAAATAAGCGAGACGGTTTCGGGTTCGATTTGAAAAAGCTCCAGATTTATCGACGGCACGCCGTATTGTTTCGACAAGACGGTCGTTATCACGTCGTCGGAAATGATTTTCAATTTGACGAGATTCGAGCCGAGACGCCCGCCGTTGCCGCGCTGATATTCGAGCGCCTCGCGCAGTTGCTGCGATGTGATTAAATTTTCGCGGACAAGAATTTCTCCCAGTTTTGCAGACATTTGTTTATGAAGTTTCCCTTTTTTTGCGCCGAATCAAGAGGATGATTGTCGAGAAGTGTTTTTGTAGTTTTACCCGTCGGAAACTACAGAATTGAAACGATGATTAACATCGTTAAAGATAGATAATAGATATTAAACAGTAATGTGTCAAGAAATTCTTTTCACATTTGCGAGAAATTTTTGACGGGGGCGCGGAATTTTTATCTTCGCTGGCAATTGTTTTTTCGATAAATATAGCGCGGTTCTTTATGCGACCCAATGCAGAAGCCCGCACGAAGTAAGGGCGCAAACAGACAATACTCTTACTTCGTGCGGGCTTCTGCACAAAGGAGTCGCACCAATGTGAATTCGCCGTAAAAAGCCGCGCCTGATGTTGATTTCAGGCGCGGCTTCTTGTCCGAACAAATTAAAACGCGGAAAGAATTAAGTTTTCTTTTTCGCACCGGACTTGCCGGTTTTCTGCGGCGTCAACTGCTTGGTTTTCAAGTAATCGACCGCATCTTTGATGCTTGTTTTGAGCGGATGAGTATCGGGCGCAACTTCGGTGAAACGCTGCATATAATTTAAGCCTTCCTGCATTTGCGCCGTATTTTCGGGAGACGCGGACGCGCCGATGCTGAACATACACAAGCCCAAGCCGCCGAGAGCGTCCGCGTCGTCGGGTTTGATTTCTAAGGCTTTCTTATATTCGGCAACCGCACTGTTAAAGTCGCCCGAGACGCGAAAAACGTCGCCGAGCGTCGTCTGCGCTTTGAGCTTTTTCGCCGCGTCGGTTTCCGTTGCGACATATTCCTGAGTCAGCGCGCGTGCATTTTCGGTTTTCGCGCTGTCGACCATTTCGGTTCTGACCATCAACTGCATTACGTTTTGCGCGCCGTTCAAAGTTTGGAGTTTAAGCTCGGCAATTTTCGCCGCCGGCACTTCGCTCGTCGCGCTCGCGTTTTTTATGAGCGTCAGCGAACGGTTATAAGCCTCGAGCGCGTCGGAAAAATCCTTCATGATTTTGGTTCTGTTGGCTATTTTTTGAGTTGCATCCGTAAGTTTTACATTTGCGTTGTAAAGCTCGCGCGCGCGCACCGACAAAACCGTTCCCTTGTTATTTAAAAGCACGGACGCGCTGCCGACAAAGGTGGGCGAAGCGTTAAAGCCTTCGTCGTATTGAGCGATAGCCGCATCATAATTTTTCGCGTCGAAAGCCTTGTTTCCTGCCGCGAGAGTTCGTTTTATTACTTCGTCGGAATTTTTTACTTTCTCGTTTCTCGAATTAACATCAGCCACCTGTTTTTCATATTCCGCGCGTTTCTTTTTATCTTCGGCGCTTTCTTTAGCGGGCGCTGATGCATCAGCGCCGGCGGGCGAGGTGTTGGACGAAGCCGCCGCTCTCGGAGCGCTCAACACTTGTCTTGCTTCGTCTTCGGTCAAATGTCTGCCGTCGCCCGCAACGACCGTAATCGTGATGTTGTCCATTCCGGCTTTAATATTCGGATAAACGACAGGTTGAATGGTTGCCGCGCTGATTGATAAAGCGAATGTTTGTCCGAGCGGAAAACCGGCAAAGGCGAAGTTTCCTTTTTTGTCGCTTTTGCCGGTCGGCAGTTTGCCTTGAGCATCCGTGCGGTAGACTTCGACGGTCGCGCCGGCGACCGGCTCGGTCGTGCCGTCGGCTTTTTTCAACACGACTTTCCCGCGCACCGGCGCGGCTTGCGCCAAAACGAACAGGCTGCCAGTCAAAAACAGCGCGGCGAAGACGAGAAGCGAAAAATATTTTTTGCCAAACATTATAAAGAAACCTCCAAACTTTTATTTAATTATTACGCGATATATTCGAGAAAAGCACGTGTAAGATGTCGGCTCTCGAAAAAGCGTTGTTAAATTTCAAATAGTTTAACTCAATTGGCATCGAATTATGAAACGAAAAGTCCGGCTCGCCGGAATTCATAAAAATTGCGCGGCTGTGCTATCTTTTTTTTGTTCGGCGAACACGATTGTTTTAGGAGGAGTTTTTTTGTGAATGAAAGAATTTATAATTTCAGCGCCGGACCGGCGATTTTGCCGACGGAAGTTTTGCAAAAGGCGCAAGGCGAGTTGCTTTCCTTGAACAAAATCGGAATGAGCGTGATGGAAATCAGCCATCGCTCCCGACACTTCGCTCCCGTTTTAGCAAGCGCGGAAAGCGGCGTCCGCGAGCTTCTAGCTGTTCCCGAAAATTATAAAATCCTGTTTCTGCAGGGCGGCGCGTCGATGCAGTTTTCGATGATTCCGCTGAATTTTTTAGGAAAAAACGAAACGGCGGATTACGTCGTAACGGGCGCGTGGGGCAAAAAAGCTGTTAAAGAAGCGGCGCGATGCGGCAGCGCGAACGTGATTTTTTCGACTGAAAAAGAAAACTTTAAATCCGTTCCCGCGCCGGAAGAATTGAATTTCACACAAAATGCGCGCTACGTTCATTACACGTCGAACGAAACGATTGAAGGCGTCGAGTTCAAATACGAACTGGACGGCAAAGGCGTGCCGGTCGTCTGCGACGCTTCGTCAAACATTTTATCGAAACCGTTTGACGTGGAAAAATACGCGCTCATTTACGCCGGAGCGCAGAAAAACATCGGACCGAGCGGCGTAACTTTGGTGATAATCCGCGACGACCTTCTCGAACAAGTTCCCGAAAATCAACATTCGACGCTCGATTACCGCGCCATCGCCCGCGCCGATTCAATGCTCAACACGCCGAACACGTGGGGAATTTATATTATAAATTTAGTTTGCCAGCACATAAAAAATCACGGCGGACTTGCCGCGATGGAACGGAAAAACGCGGAAAAAGCGAAAATTCTTTACGAGGCAATCGACGGCAGCGACGGCTTTTATCAAGGACACGCCGAAAAAGCGGCGCGCTCCTTTATGAACGTAACTTTCCGTCTTCCGACCGAAGAATTGGAAAAACGATTTGCAGCCGAAGCCGCCGCGCAAAATCTCGACGGCTTGCAGGGACACCGCTCGGTCGGCGGCATCCGCGCGTCGATTTACAACGCCTTTCCGCGCGAAGGCGTCGAAGCCTTAATAGAATTTATGAAAGATTTCGCGCAGAAAAACGGGTAATCAAAAAATAATTACGAATTTCAAATTACGAATTACGAATGTTTGTATCTTCTCCTTAATTCGTAATTTGAAATTCGTAATTTAAAAACCTGTCTTTATTATTGTCAAAACATTTAAAAGTTCCGCTTCTTCGTCTTCGGAAACAGTTCGTAAATCAATCAAAACTTTGTCCTCGAAAATTCGCGCGACGATTGGCGGCTTTGATAATCTCAAATTTCTTTCTAAATCTGCCGCCGAAAACTTCGCGTGTTCGAGCGCAAGCAATTTTGTCGCGGGCTGAACCGTTGGCGCACTGCCGCCGCCGACAACGGAATTTCCTTTGATGACCTCAAATTGCAAATCGTGATTCTCGCCGATTTTTTCGCGCAATCGTTCGGCAAAATTTTCAACTCTTTTTTCAATCTCCGCCGCCGACATAGAAAGCATTCGCAAAACCGGAATTTCTTGTAAAGCCGTTTCGCGCCGATACGTTTCGAGCGTCGCTTCGAGCGCGGCGTAAATCAATTTATCAACCCGCAAAGCGCGGTAAAGCGGATGTTTTCTTAACTGTTCAATAATTTCGCCGCGCCCGACAATCAAGCCCGATTGCACGCCGCCGAGCAGTTTGTCGCCGCTGAAAGTTACAACGTCAGCGCCCGCTTTTATCGAATCAGCGATGACGGGTTCGTCCGTTAAGCCGTATTTGCTCAAATCGACGAACGCGCCCGAACCGGCGTCTTCGTAAAAAATTAAATCCTTTTCACGCGCGAGCGCGGCGAGTTCCGAAACAGTCGGCGCGCCGGTAAAACCGACGATTCGATAATTCGACGGGTGAACTTTAACCAGCAGTCGAGTGTTTTCATTCGTCGCTTTTTCGTAATCGGCAAGGCGCGTGCGGTTTGTCGCGCCGACTTCTTTTAATGTCGCGCCCGATTGCGTCATCACGTCGGGAATGCGGAAATCGCCGCCGATTTCGACTAATTCGCCGCGTGAAATTATCGCTTCGCCGCCTTTGCCGAGCGCGGTCAAAACCAGAACGCACGCCGCCGCGCAGTTATTGACGACGAGCGCATCTTCCGCGCCGGTCAATTCCGTAAGTAATTTCTCGACGAGCGCGCCGCGCCGTCCGCGCTTTCCGGTTTCGAGATTGTATTCCAGCGCGCAGTAACCGGAAGCATTCTCAATCAATGCTTTGCGCGCCTCGTCCGAAAGCGGCGCGCGTCCTAAATTCGTATGAATGACAACGCCCGTCGCGTTTATAACTTTTAACAAACCAGAATTTCGTTCGTTTTGCCAGACGCTTTCAAGAATTTTTTCCGCTTCGTTCAATAGATTTTCGCGCGAGAAATCTTTTGGCATCGGCGCGTCTTGAAAAACGTTTTTTTGAATTTCCGCGCGTAACTGCTCAATCGCCTGCCGCGCCAAAACGGTCAAATATCTCGCGCCGCTTTCCGCCAAAATTTCGCGCGCCGTGTCCGTCTGCAAAAGCGCGTCAACCGGCGGCAAAAATCTTAAAATTTCCGCGCCCGTCTGCGTTTCTTGATTTTCCATAAAAAAGATTTTAACCGTTATTTGAAAAAATCGGGAAAAATCGCGGCTTTAAAAATGTAATTTAAATTGGCGGTTTATTTTCCGCAAAACCGTTTCACAAATTCCCGCAAAACAATTTCACAAAAAAATTATGGCGCTTATCGGCAACAAATTATATCGTCAAACGCAGACCAAACAGGAAGACGCGGCGAACATCGACGCCCAAATTGCGCGTGTCGAGGACGACGTTCGCAAGTTGAAAATCGATTTCGACATTTACTTTAACGGCGGCGCAAAACGCCCGCCGCTCGAAGCGCGCGCGCGTCTCGAAGCAAACATCAAACGACTTCTCGACGACCGCAATTTGACGTTTGCGCAGCGTTACCAATTCAACGCCGTTATCTCGCGCTTCACTTCCTACCGCGAGTTGTGGCGCAGACTGCTCAAAGCCAAAGGCGAAGAAATCGCCTGATAAATCTAAAATAAAAAAAGCGACTCTTTAGAAAGAAGCCGCTTTTTTTATTTTTAAAACGCTGTCGGCTTCGGAAAAAACCTTCAGCGGTCAATCGATTTAATTTTCGCTCCGTTTTACTGAACCATCGCCACGTTTTCCGCCTGCGGACCTTTTGGACCGTTGGTAACTTCAAACTCGACATCCTGTCCCTGCGTTAAAGTTTTATAGCCGTCGCCGCTAATCGCGCTGTAATGCACGAAAATATCCTGCTCGACGCCCGCCTGTTCGATAAAACCGTAACCTTTCGCGTTATTAAACCATTTGACCTTTCCGGTAGTTTTTGACATTTTTTTCTAATTCCTCCTACAAACTTCAGTGAATTTAAATTTATTTTTTTTGCGTGAATGTTTTTGCGAGAACATTCTTTTTCCTGTTCCGAGCCGAAAGCGTTTTTGTAAAACGCGAGCAAATAAAAAACAAAAATCCGCGCTGCTCGTCGTGCCGAAAAAAAGTTTTTTCTCCGGCGCGCTCATCAGACGCGAATTCTTAGAAATGCAATAAAACTCATTTTCTAACAAATAGAAAAATCTTAAACTGCAAGATTTTTTTGATTTTTGTTTATTGGTTGTTTTTGGTAGAACGTTGGAAAATTTAACGGAAAGCGCGCCGTCTGTCAAGACACATTATTAAATTTTTGTTAAATGAGGAGAAAATTGACATAAAACCTTCGATAACCGAAGATTAAGCATATATTTTGAGAAAAAACTAACCGCAGAGACGCAAAGACGCGGAGTTTTTAAATTCAAAAGCTGAAAAATTCTTTGTTCTCTTTCTCTCTGCGTCTCTGCGGTTAAAATATAAATTTATGACCGACGAACTTCTAAAATGGCGTGGCGAATTTCCGATTGTCGAGAAAACCGTTTATCTGGTTTCGCATTCTTTGGGCGCGATGCCGCGCGGAGTCTTCGACAAAATGCAGGAATACGCCGAGATGTGGGCGACGCGCGGCGTGCGCGCGTGGGGCGAAGGCTGGTGGGAATTGCCGCGAACGGTTGGAAATATGCTCGCGCAAATTATCGGCGCGGAAGAAAATTCCGTCGTGATGCACCAGAATGTTTCTGTTATTCAATCACTGCTTTTGTCGTGTTTCGAGCCGGACGCCAAACGCAACAAAATCGTGTATGAAGAACTGAATTTCCCTTCGGTAATGTATGTCTACGAAGCGCACGCGCGCAACGGAAAATTTAGAATTGAAACCGTAAAATCGGACGACGGAATGACCGTTGATTTGCAAAAGATGCTCGACGCGATTGACGAAGAAACTTTGCTCGTTCCGATTTCGCACGTCGTTTTCAAAAGCGCGTTTCTTCAAGACGCAAAAGCCATTATCGAAAAAGCGCACAGCGTCGGCGCGTATGTCATTCTCGACACTTATCAATCGGCGGGAACAGTTCCTTTTTCGGCAAAAGATTTAAACGTCGATTTCGTCGCGGGCGGCTCGGTCAAATGGCTGTGCGGCGGCGCGGGCGCGGGTTATTTGTATGTCAGACCGGATTTGCAAACCAAATTTGAACCGAAAGTTACCGGCTGGGCGGCGCACGCGCACCCGTTCGCCTTCGAGCGCGGCGACATCGAATACGCCGACAATATCGACAGATTTCTGCACGGCTCGCCGTCGATTCCGGCGCTTTATTCGGCGCAGAGTGGTTATAAAATTATAGATGAAATCGGCGTCGAAAAAATTCGCCGAAAGAGTCAGCATCAAACCGAAATGCTTTACAATTTAGCCGAAAGCGAAGGTTTCCAAGTTACAAGTCCGCGCAACCCGAACGAGCGCGGCGGCACAATCACAATCGCGCACGAACGCGCCGATTTGATTACGAAAGAATTGATAAAGCGCGAATTTATCATCGATTTTCGTCCGGGCGCAGGCATTCGCGTCTCGCCGCATTTTTACACGAAAGACGAAGAACTCGAACTTTTCGTCAAAGAATTAAAAGACATCCGCGACACAAAAGCATTTGAAAAACACCAAACCGCCGGAGTGAGATTTTAAGATGAGCGAAGACGGAAAAAGCGCGCTGCTTTCTTACAATAAATATCTAAAAGTCCCTGAATTGATTGGCTTGCAAGAAACTTTGTCAGAGCCGAAAAGCCACGACGAGCTGCTTTTTATCGTCATTCATCAGACTTACGAATTGTGGTTCAAGCAGATTTTGCACGAGATTGACGCGACGATTTTGTGGTTAAACGAAAACCGCGTCTTTCGCGCCAATCATAGCTTGCGCGCTCTTGTCGGCATCGAAAAAGTTCTCATTACGCAAATTCACCTGCTCGAATCGATGGCGCAAATCGGTTTTTTAGAGTTTCGAGATAAATTAAATCCGGCGAGCGGTTTTCAATCGATGCAGTTCCGCGAACTCGAATTCGTCTCGGGCGCGAAAGACGAAAAACTTCTTCAATCTTTTACCGACGATGAGTTTGCTTTTAAAAGATTAACCGAAAGATTTAACGAGCCGAGCCTTGCCGATACGTTTTGGAAACTGCTAGAAAGCAATGATTTTAAGATTGAAACAAACGGCGAAAAAATAAATTCCGTCATCGAAATTTTAACCAATCCCGAAAAACATTCCGAGTTTTTTCTGATGCAGGATTTACTGGTCGAACACGACGAAAACATCGCGCTGTGGCGTTATCATCACGTTTTGATGGTAGAGCGAATGATGGGAATGAAGCGCGGCACGGGCGGCTCGGAAGGCGCGAATTACCTGCGCTCGACGCTGGAAAAACGCTTTTTCCCTGAACTCTGGGAAGCGCGCACGCACCTGCAAGCTAAATAGTGAAAAACTAAAAGTGAAAAGTGAATAATTAAAGGAATTATTTAAAGAAATAAAAAATCGCTTCGGCAATAACTTTTCACTTTTAGTTTTTCACTTTTCACTTTTTATGTTGATTTCCGATTTCGATTTTGATTTGCCTGAAGAACTCGTCGCGCAAACGCCGCTCGAAAGACGCGAGAATTCCCGGATGCTTGTCGTCAATCGGGCGGCGCAGAATTTCGTTGACGAACAATTTTATAATTTGCCGAATTTTCTGAACGACGGCGACGTTCTTGTTTTAAATAACACGAAGGTTTTCCCCGCGCGACTTCTCGGCGCAAGCGAAACCGGCGCGAAAATCGAAGTTTTTCTTGTTCGTGAAATTGAAAACAAAACTTGGGAAACACTCGCGCGTCCGGCGCGCAGATTAAAAATTGGAAAGCAAATAATTTTCGGTGGAAATCTGCGCGCCGAAGTTTTAGAAAAAACCGTTGACGGGCGTGTCCGCGTGAAATTTGAAACCGAAAAAAACTTTGACGAGATTTTAGACGAAATCGGGAACACGCCGCTGCCGCCGTATATAAAGCGCGAAAACGAAAACCTTCAAACCGACAGAGAACGCTATCAAACCGTTTTTGCCAAAGAGCGCGGAGCAATCGCCGCGCCGACAGCCGGCTTGCACTTTACGCCGGAAGTTCTTGAAGTGGTAAAAAGGCGTGGCGTCGAAATTCTGGAAATAACTTTGCACGTCGGCTACGGAACTTTCGAGCCTGTTCGCGTTTCGGATTTGTCGGAACATAAAGTCGCGGCGGAGATGTGCGAAATCACCGAAGAAACTGCGAAAATCTTAAATCGCGCAAAATCCGAAAGCAGAAGAATCGTCGCCGTCGGCACGACGACAACGCGCGCGCTCGAATCTTTTACAAACCAGTGTGGAAAAATTTTGTCGGGAAAGCGCGCAGCTGATTTGACCGTAACGCCCGGCTACAAATTCAAAACCGTCGGCGCGCTGTTGACGAATTTTCACTTGCCGCAATCTTCGCTGCTCGTCCTCGTTTCAACTTTCGCGGGCAGCGAACTTATAATGAACTCATATCGCCACGCCGTCGCCGCGCAATATCGATTTTACAGCTACGGCGATTGTATGTTTATTTTTTAAGTTAGAGACGTTGCAGAAAGTTGCAGGCAGTTGCAGAGTTAATAAAAATTATCTGCAACTATCTCGTAACTTCCCGCAACTTCCTACAAACTTTTTTATGGCTGTTCTGCAAAAAATTCGGGAGTTTTTCATTACTCAAACAACGATTGAGAGCGACGAAATCGTTGTGCCTGCGCCGCCGCTGCCGCCGTCTGCTTATGAAATTCGCCCGCTGACCGAACGGCATTTGACCGAAGTTTTGCGCTTAAATCTGCGCTGTTTCAGCGAAGGCGAAAATTACACGAAACACACGTTTGAATATTTATTGAACGAGCCGAATTGTTTGAGCTATCGCGTAATCGCGTCGGGCGAAAACATCGTCGGTTTCGTTTTCGTAATGACGGGCGAAGACGGCGCGGCACATATCACGACCATCGGCATCGCGCCCGAACATCGCCGCCGCAATCTGGCAAACAGGCTGCTCGACCACGCCGAAAACGCTTTGCGAAAACGCGAAATAAATACGGTCAGACTCGAAGTTCGAGCCGCAAATATCGCCGCGCAAAACCTTTATCGCAGTCGCGGTTACGCTGTCGTCCAAAGATTAAAAGAATACTACAACAACGGCGAAGACGGCTTCTTAATGGTCAAAGGGATATAACGGTAAATGGTAAGTGGTAAATGGTAAATCTAAAAGAAACTGTTTTTAATTTTCCATTTTCCATTTTCCGTTTTCCATTTACAGAAATGTTTCTTCCCCGAATTTATCCAATCACGGACGTTGGTTTGAGCGGGCTTTCGCACGGCGCGCAAGTTGAAAAAATGATTGAGGGCGGCGCGCGGTTTATGCAGTTGCGCGAAAAAAACTCTGCGCCTTGTGATTTTTTTGCGGACGCGGCGAAGGCGCTTGAAATCGCGCGCGCGCGCGGCGCGAAAATCATTATCAATGACCGTGCCGACATTGCGCTTGCCTTGAAAGCCGACGGCGTTCATCTCGGTCAAGACGATTTGCCGCCTGCCGCAGCCAGAAAAATTTTGGGCGACAAAGCAATAATCGGTTTTTCGACACACAATCTAAATCAAGCCGTTTCTGCCGTCGCGTTTCCCGTCGACTACATCGCGGTCGGTCCGATTTTTGCCACGCAGACAAAAGAAAACCCCGACGCTCTTGTCGGACTCGAAACGCTGAAAAAAATCCGCGCCGCCGTCGGCAGTTTTCCGCTCGTCGCCATCGGCGGAATTAAGTTTGAAAATTTTCTGGACGTTTTAAATGCGGGCGCGGATTCTGTTGCGATTATCGGCGATTTGCTCGGCGCACCGGACAAAATCGTCGAAAAACTCACCGAATTTAACGCTTAAATTAGCTTATGTATGTAAAACAAAGTTTGTTAAAGTTTAAAATTAACTTGCTTTTTCCCGTTCAAACAAGTAAAAATATAAACCGACGGCAGACGAAAACGTTTCAGCCGTTGTAAAACCCGAAAACTTTTCCCCGCCTTTTTCAAATTTCCAAATAGGGAGCGTTTCCAACCGATGAGTTTGCTGGATGTTGCGCCGATAATCGAGCAGATGCTGCTCATTTCCGAAAATGTAAGCGACCTTAATTTTTCGACCGGACAAAAACCGCAGGTCGAAATCAGCGGCACGCTTTATTCGGCGTCGCCGATGGGCTTGGGCAAGTTGTCGCGCTTTCAAACCGAGACGATTGCAATGTCGATTTTGCGCGACAATAAGGAAGCGGCGCAGCAGTTGGCAAAACAAGGCACGGCGGATTTAAGCTGGAGCTTGCCGTCGCGCTCGCGTTTTCGCGTTAATATCTTTCAGCAGCGCGGCTCATTCTCAATCGTGATGCGCGTCATTCCGCACGAAATTCCCAGTTTCGATTCGCTCGGCGTTCCGCCGCAGTTGGCAGAAATCTGCGGCATTCGCAACGGTTTGGTTCTCCTGACAGGTCCGACCGGCTCTGGCAAAAGCTCGACGCTCGCCGCCATTATCGACAAGATAAACGAAACGAAAAGCTATCACATCATCACGATTGAAGACCCGATAGAATTTCTGCACTCGCACAAAAAATGCACGATAAACCAGCGCGAAGTCGGCTCGGACACGAAAAGTTTCGGTTCTGCCCTGCGCGCCGCTTTGCGTCAAGCGCCGAAAGTCATTCTCGTCGGCGAGATGCGCGACCTTGAAACGACGGAAATCGCGCTCGAAGCGGCGGAAACCGGACACCTTGTTTTATCGACCTTACACACGATTGACGCGGCGAAAACCGTTGACCGCATCATCGGAATGTATCCGAAAAACGAAGAAAAAATCATCCGCACGCGCCTCGCGCAAACGTTTCGCTACATCGTTTCACAGCGTCTTATCCCGAAAGCGGGCGGCAAAGGGCGCGTCGCCGCCGTCGAGATTTTGAAATCGAACCAGCGCACGCGCGACTATATCGAAAAAGGCGAGTCCGAAGGCAAATCCCTGCTTGACGCGATGCGCGACGGCGAGCTTGACGGAATGCAGGATTTCGATTCGGTTATTCGCGGGTTGATTGAAAAAAACATCATCAATTTAGAAGACGGCTTGTCGTTTGCGAGCAACAAAAACAATTTGCTGCTGCAATTGAAAGGCTTGGGTTCGAGCGACGATTATTCAAACTCGCAGCCGCAAAAAACCGCCGCGCCGACTCCTGCCGTCGCCACCGCGCCGATTCCCGCCAAAAATCCCAACTCGTTTTTAGATATGATTGAATAGTAGTGGTGAACGGATAGTGGTGAGTGGTTAGTGAAAAACCTTTCTTAAACTCACCACTTACCACTCACCACTCACCACTAATTTTATGATTATTCGTTGCGATAATTGTTCGGTTTCCTTGCAGCTCGACAAATCGAAGCTGCCGAAGGGAAATTTCACGGTGCGCTGTCCGCGCTGTCAAAATATGATTCGCGTCGCGCCGGGCGCTGGCGGCGCGGGCGCGTCTTCGACCGTCGAGCAGTTAAAAGAAAATGCTCCGGCGGCGGCGGTTAAAGAAGGCGCGCAGGAATTTCAGGCGAAAGAGTCGGAATTTCAAATCAACAGCGCGATGCGCGCTCTGCTCGCGGCTTTGCAGACGGGCGGGAATAAAATTTCCGATGACGGCGACTCGGGCGGCGAAGGCGCGGGCGAAAAACCGCGCCGCGTGCTTTTGTGTCTCGGAGAAAAACAAGAAACGGTAGCGAAAATTTTGGTTGACGCCGGTTTCAAAGTTTATCTGGCGAAAACTCCGGCGCAGGCAAACGAGCGGCTGCGCGAAGGCAAAACCGAGATTTTGATTTCCTCGCCCGATTTCGCGGCGGAATTCGGCGGCGCGGCGATGCTTCAGCAAAAAGTCAACGCGATGTATTCGACCGAACGACGACGCCTGTTTTTCGTCGCCATTGACGACAAGTCTACGACGATGAGCGCGCAGGAAGGATTTTTGCGTAACTTGAATTTAGTCATCAACACAGCCGACATCAGCCAACTGCCTTTAATCTTAAACCGCGCCTTAAAAGATTTTAACGAGCTGTATTTCTATTACAACCAAGCAGCGGGCGTCGAATCGGTTTAGTTTAATTTACACAAAAAACAAACTGGCGAGTGGTGAATTTAAGATTTGCTATCCGCCTTTTTTGTTTGGTTTCACTTTAGTGTTCATTTGCGGCGGGAAAACAAGCGGCAAAAATGAGATATAATATCGGCAGGTGAAATTTTTGGTCAATTATAAAATGGCGGAATTTAAGAAATGCTTAACCTTTTATTTTGGTTTCATAACATTGTATCAATAATTTTTTTTACCATCCTGATTCGTTCTTACTACAAGAATTTTGTAAAAAAGAACACAAATACGACAATCGTAAAAATCAAACTGTCTCTGATTTTGTTTATTTGGAGTATTTTCAGCTTGCTTGGAGTAATTTTGTTAGTTCCGCGCGATGCACAAAACAGTATTCAAGAAGTTTGCGGAATGTTTTGGCTGGCAGACATCGCCGCTTTTTTTGTTTTTGTTATTTTGGAAATATTTTTCTTAGCTAGCGGACTGATTTTGGTTTTCTTCCTCAAAAACTTAAATTACTCCAATCAACCGATTAGCGTTTTCAGCACTGAAAAATGAAATTCTGCAAATTTCACGGCTTCGGCAACGATTATATTGTTTTTGAAGCAAGTGAATTAAAGGGCATTTCTTCAATCGACGATTTTGCCGCGCGTGTTTGTCATCGCAATACGGGCGTCGGCGGCGACGGCATCGCCGTTATTGACAAAGCGAACGCAGCGGATTTTTCGTGCCGCATAATAAATCCCGACGGCAGCGAAGCCGCGTTTTCCGGCAACGGAACGCGCTGTGCTGTCGCTTATCTTTATTACAAAAATTTGTGGACGCGGGAAAATCTCAAGCTCGAAACGAAAAGCGGTGTTAAAAAATACGAATTTCTCGAACGAAATGAGCAAACGTTTTGGTTTCGCGCCGAACTCGGCAAACCGCAATTCGATTTGCCGGACAGCCAGTTAAAAATGTTTTTTCAGGCGAGCAAGACACGGGAAAACTTGTATTCACTTTTATTAGCCGGAGAAGGAATAGTTTTTAATTTTTTCTTCGTCGATGTCGGCAATCCGGTGGTTTGCGTATTCGTTCAAGATTTCAGCGATTTTCTCAACGTCTCCAAATCGTTTGAATGGCAGTTTATCGGACAAAAAATCGAATCGCTCGAAGAACTGTTTCCCGAAAGAACGAATGTGGTTTTTATCAAAGTAATCGACCGCGACAACATCGAAATCAGAATCTGGGAACGCGGCGCGGGCGAAACCGCTTCGTCGGGAACTTGCTCGATTGCGGCGGCGGTCGCTTCGGCTTTTACGGGGAAAACAAATCGCAAAGTTTCGGTTCACGCCGAAGGCGGAACGACCGAAAGCGTCTGGCGCGACGCGGACGACGAAATGCTGATTACGGGACGCGCCGATTTATCTTTTTGCGGCGAATATTTCGGACAGAGATTTTGATTTTAACCCGGACAAGATAAACTTTGCCGTTCGGGTTTTGACGCCGATTATTTTACAAAACTCCGCGAAAACTTCTGCGGTGCAGCGGACACGCGCCGTGTTTTTTCAATGCGGCAAAATGCGCTCGCGTGCCATATCCTACGTGGTTTGCAAAGCCGTATTCGGGGTAGATTTTATCGAGTTCACGCATTAAATCGTCGCGGTAAGTTTTAGCGACAATCGAAGCGGCGGCGATTGAGGCGCTGATGGCATCGCCGTGGATGATGGCTTTTTGCGGTAAATTTAATTCTTTCAGTTGCAGTGCATCGACGAGCAAAAAATCAGCCGCCGGATTTAATTGTCCGACGGCTTTTATCATCGCCCTTTTCGTCGCCTGCAAGATATTGATGCGGTCGATTTCTTCGGCTTCTACTTGCGCGACGGCGAAACAAACGGCGTTGAGGCGAATTTCTTCGTCAATTCTCTCGCGCTTTTTCGGCGACAGTTTTTTTGAATCGTTCAAGCCTTCTGGCAGCGGTTTCGACAAATCCAAAACGACAGCCGCCGCGACGACCGCGCCAGCCAAACAGCCGCGCCCGACTTCATCGACGCCGGCGATGAATTTATAACCATCGGCGATTGCCTGATTTTCAAACTCGATGCCGATTTGCACTTGGTTTAACGGATAACGGTTAGTGGTGAATGGTTAGTGAAAAGAACTCTTAAATTAACCACTAACGGTTCACCGTTAATTAAGCGTCCTATTTGCCTTGTTTCTTCGCCGCGTTTGCCGCGTCTTTGTTACGGGTGTCGCGTTCGGTGATGCGCGCTGCTTTGCCGCGCAAATTTCTCAAATAATAAAGTTTCGCGCGGCGCACTTTGCCGCGACGCACAACGTCGATGTGGTCGATGACGGTCGCGTTTATCGGAAAAATGCGCTCGACGCCAACGCCGAAGCTCACTTTTCTCACGGTTACGGTTTCGCGGATGCCGCCGTGTTTGCGGGCGATGACGACGCCTTCAAAAACCTGTAGGCGTTCCTTGTTGCCTTCCTGAATGCGAACGTGAACGCGCACGCTGTCGCCCGATTGAAAGCTCGGTATGTTGTCTCTTATCTGTAATTGTTCGATTGAATCTAAACGGTTCATCTTTTTATAAGGGATGAAGGATGAAGGATGAAGGATGAAAATTATTTTCATCGCCTTATCATTTATCGCTTATCGCCTGCTCCTTTATCAATAAATCTTTTCTAATCTTTTTCGTTTTCTCTAAAGCCTTTTCTTCGCGCCAGCGTTCGATTTCGGCGTGATTGCCGTTTAATAAAACTTCCGGCACGCGCATTCCGCGAAATTCTGGCGGGCGCGTGTAGTGCGGGCAATCGAGCAAATCATTTGAAAACGAATCGTTCGCTGCCGACGTTTCGCTGCCTAAAGCGTTTGGCAAAAGCCGCACGATTGCGTCGGTTAAAACAATCGCCGCAGCCTCACCGCCGGATAAAACATAATCACCGATTGAGATTTCGTCCGTAACCAGCGCCTCGTTCACGCGCTCGTCAACGCCTTCATAACGCCCGCAAATCAAAACAACGTGTTTCGCTTGGTCTGCAAATTCCTTTGCAATCGATTGTTTGAAAACTCTGCCCTGCGGCGAAAGCAAAACAATGTGCGTTCCGGCTGGATAATTTTCGCGCTCCGTTGTTCCGACGATTTTTTCTATCGCGTTAAAAATCGGCTCGCACTTCATCACCATTCCGTCGCCGCCGCCGAACGGTCTGTCGTCGGTCATCCTGTGTTTATCGGTTGTAAAAGAACGAATGTCGTAAATAGTTATCTCGACGATTTCCGCTAATCTGGCGCGGCGAATAATTCCAAAATCAAAAACTTCGCGGAAAAATTCGGGGAAAATTGTTAAAACGTCAATTTTCATATTAGATTTTGGAGTTTAAATTTTAGATTTCGCTTTCAATCTAAAATCCAAAATCTAAAATCTAAAATTCCAACAAGCCTTCGGGCGCGTCAACTTTTATCAGTTTGTTTTCAACGTCAACTTCGGTGCAAATGGTTTCGGCAAACGGAATCAGATATTCTTTATCCGCGCCTTCGACAACCAGAATTTCCGCTCCGCCAGTGCGCATTAATTCCTTGACCGCACCGAGTTTCACGCCGTCCGAAGTTTCAACGGCGCAGCCTTCGAGTTCCCAATCGAAAAATTCGTCTTCGTCGAGTTCGACCGCTTCGGTTTCGGCAACGCAAATCTCGCAGCCGCGCAGCGTTTCCGCCGTTTCAATCGTATCGAAACCTTTGAATTTCAAAATGATACGGTTTTTCTGAAACCAGAATTTCTCAATTTCGAGTTCGGAAATTTTTCCGTCGCAAACCGCAAAAACTCGCGTCAATCTTTCAAATCGTTCGGGAAAATCCGTCAAAACATCCGCGACAATCTCGCCGCGCAAACCGCGCGCTTTGACGAGTTTGGCGATGGCGACTAAATCTTCCATTCGAGTTCGGCGAGTTCGGCGAGTTTTAAAGAATTCGGTCAACTTTCAGTCAACTCGCTAAACTCGCCGAACTCACTCAACCACGTCTAAAACAACACGCTTGCCCTGTTTCTGTCCGGCGTAGAAAAGCAGGCTGCGAACGGCTTTTATCGTGCGACCTTCGCGCCCGATAATTCTGCCCATATCGCCCGCGCCGACGCGCACTTTGATAACCGTCGCGCGGTCGTTTGTTTCTTCGGAAACTTCAACCGCGTCCGCGTCGCCGACAAGTTTTTTGACGAGTTTTTCGACAGCTTCTTTCATAAATTCGGAAAAACCGAAAGAATTTTTATCTGCAATTTCAAACAGAAAAGTCGATTTTACTCGCTTGCTTCCGGTTTGCTTTCTTCAGCGGGAGCGTCGTCTGATTGAGTCGCTTCAGGTGTCGCGTCACTTGCAGCTTCGGCATTTTCAGCTTCAGAAGTCTCGGCTGCCGCTTTTTCGGCGTCATCCTTTGCCTGCTGTTCGGCTCTGGCGGCTTCGGCTTTTTCGGCTTCGACGCGCGCGGCTTCGGCACGCTTTGCTTCAATTTCCGCTTTTTTCGCTTCGGCTTTCGCGGTTTTTTCGGCTTGCGCCTTTTCCGCTCTGGTCTGGATGGCGGCGGCTTTTTCTTCTTCGGTCTGCACCGGATTGTGTTTTATCAAGCTCGCCACCGTCTCGGTCGGCTGTGCGCCGACGCTAATCCAATATTGAATTCGGTCGTGTTTCAAATCAACCTGCGCCGGGTCCATCATCGGATTATACGTGCCGAGATTTTCCAAATATTTCCCGTCGCGTTTCGAGCGTTTTTCCTTTACAACCAAGCGATAGAAAGGTTTTTTCTTCGCGCCGATTCTCATTAAACTGATTCCTAACATATTTTTTTAGTGGTGAGTGGTGAGTGGTGAACGGTTAGTGTTAGGAAATTGTCTTTCGCTAACCACTAACCACTCACCGTTCACCACTATTTTCGTTTTTTGTGTCTTTTCTTTTTCTTTAATCTTTGCGACAAAGAATCTTTCGTTTCTTCGTAACTGTTGTCAAAATCTTCCGATGCGCCGCTGTTGCCGCCGAACATATCGCCCAAACCACCTGACATTCCGCCGCCGAGAAGTCCGCCGAGACCGCCGCCCAAACCGCCCATCGCTTTGCCCGCGAGCTTGCCGAGCATTCCGCCGCGATTCATCTGCTGCATCATTTTGCGCATCTGCTCGTATTGGCGAATCAGTCCGTTGACTTCAGAAATCGTCGAACCCGAACCTTTGGCGATGCGTGTTTTTCTGCTAGCGTCAATGATTTTATATTCTCTGCGCTCGTGTTTCGTCATCGAATCGATAATCGCTTCGGTGCGTTTCATCTGCGCTTCGACCTGCTCGCCCTGCTCGTCCGATAGCTGCATTCCGCCCGTCATTTGTTCGGGCAGCATTTTCATCAATTTGGTCATCGAGCCGAGCTTTTTGAATTGTCCGAGCTGGTTGCGAAAATCTTCGAGCGTGAACTGGTTGCTCGTCATTTTCTCCAACTGCTTCTGCGCTTCGTCTTCGTCAATCTTGCCCTGAACTTCTTCGATGAGCGATAAAACATCGCCCATTCCCAAAATTCTCTGCGCGATGCGGTCTGGATAAAACGGCTCAATCGCGTCGTATTTTTCGCCGACGCCGACGAATTTTACAGGCTGACCGATAACTTGCTTAATAGATAAAGCCGCGCCGCCGCGCGCGTCGCCGTCCATTTTCGTCAAAATCACGCCCGTAATTCCAACTCGTTTATGAAATTCTTCCGCGCTTCTGACGGCATCTTGTCCGGTCATCGCGTCGGCGACGAAAAGAACTTCGACCGGCTTTGTTTCGGCTTTGATTTGTTCAAGCTCGACCATCAAGTCGTCGTCAATGTGCAGACGACCCGCCGTATCAATCATCAAGGTATCAAACCCCGAATCCTGCGCGTAACGCATCGCGCCGCGCACGAGCGTCAACGGGTCGTTCGTTTCCTTGTCCTGAAAAACCGGAACGCCGACCGCGCCGCCGACAACCCGAAGTTGCTCGCGCGCCGCCGGACGATATACGTCAACTGAAACTAATAAAGGTTTTCGTTCCTGATTGTCTCTTAGCCACTTGGAAATTTTCCCCGTCGAAGTCGTTTTACCCGAACCTTGCAGCCCGACGACCATAACGACATTCGGAAGCGCGCGCGTAAAAACAAGCCGCGACGAAGTCCCGCCGAAAAGGTCAACCAGCTCGTCATAAACAATCTTGACGACCTGCTCGTGCGGCTTCAAATCCTGCCAAACCGCCTGCCCTTCGGCTTTCGCCCGCACCGCGTCAACAAAATCCTTCGCAACTTTATAATTAACGTCCGCCTCAAGCAGCGCCATCCGAATCTCGCGCAAAGCCGCGTCGACGTGTTCAGGCGTCAACTTCCCTTCGCCGCGCAGATTCTTCAGCGTCGATTTTAACTTGTCGGATAAAGACTCGAACATATAGATACACTTCTAGCAGTAGAGCCGAAACTATAAATACTAATTGCTGGGCGTGAAAGTGTCAAGAAACGGCGTGATTTGGTGCGGTTAAGTTTTGCGTTGAAAGGTTAAGCTGTTTCGCGCTTTGCGTTTATTAGAATCGTTGAGATGCTACCGAAGTAATCATTTAACGAATCAAGAAACTGTTGTTCTCGGATTCTATCTTTTACCGACGCAATGCCGAATATCTTTTCATAATGGCAGAGCAGACAGCGAGATTTGCCGCAACCGAATGCTTTCCGCTTACGAAAGCGTCCGGTTTGAAATTCACAAACGCAATTTGTAGAAGCAATTTCTTTATGCGCTCCGCGAAGATGCAACCGATGAACTCGCTCCGTCCGCTTCAATTCCTGATGATACCTTTTCATAACACACCTCTTTCCGGGAACGCCCTTTCCAGCGCGCTCCCTTTATAGTGAAGAGGTTCATCAGATAAATTATATTTTCTCCCATCATCTTCTATATTAACCGAACTTCTCTGCCAACGTCGGAAACATTTCTTCAACGTCATCTTCGTCCCAGCTCTCACCCGAAGGTTGCGCTGGTTCGTTAAGAGTAGTCGGTAATTCGTCTCCGGTTAATTCTTCGTAAACCTGTCTCGCAACATATAAAATATCTTCGCATTCGTTGAACTCACCAACAACAGCATTGTTTGCACCGTTTTTCGGATTGGAAAGTGCAGCCTCGAAATAATCCCTGCCTTGCGCTAACAGCCAGCCGCGAAAATATAAAAAGCCGTCGTCAGAAGCACCGCCGTTGACGATGTAAGCGACTGCCCACAAATCCCAACGAAAAGCATCAACTAACTTTTGATTAAAATGCTCACTGAAATTGACGATTTCCGGCGGTTCTAAATTGCTCAACAACTGTGAAAGATTGTCGGCTTGTTCCGTGCAGTCGTCAGCATTAACTTTAGATTTTTCAATCAGTTCCCAAAAAGTTTCGATTTGCATAAAGAGTTTTCTGTATTACAGCGAAGCCGCTGAACTATCGATTAACACTATAGCGGTTTTCAGAATTATGCGACTTGATAGCCACAATGTTTGAACCAACCTTGACAATCCGACTCGGTTATCAATTTCAGTCCTTCAGCGATC